>Ga0190286_1000015_pt1 | contig 118666 bp, 141 predicted proteins | sample 48691834_MG_FD_183241 | JGI IMG/M metagenome (GOLD analysis project Ga0190286, IMG submission 183241) | Hydrothermal vent microbial mat bacterial communities from Southern Trench, Guaymas Basin, Mexico - 4869-18-3-4_MG | ecosystem: Environmental > Aquatic > Marine > Hydrothermal vents >... | reverse complement strand
CTATTAAATTTTGAACTTCAAAAAGCAGTGATTGATCATGATAATTTTATTAGAAAATTAATTCAAAAGAAACGTGGTCTTATTCGTTCACAAATGCTTGGAAAACGAACTGATTTCTCAGGACGTGGAGTTGTTACACCAGGTCCAAATCTAAAAATTAACGAGATTGGTATTCCGTTAAGAATGGCTGTAAGTTTATTTGAACCATTTCTTATTCATCGTTTATTCAATTCAGGTAGAGTTGATCCAGATAAATTAGGAAGTGAAGTTAAAAAATTTTTAGGGATTGAATTATCAATTGATAGTATAAAAAATGTATTTAAAGCTATCAAAAGTGGAGATGATATTCCTAAAACATTATATGATATAATATTTGAAGCTACAGAAGTAGCCATGATGAATCGTATAGTATTGGCAAAAAGAGATCCAGTTTTACATGCTGAATCTGTTAGAGCATTTAAACCAATATTAATTAATGGAAATACTATTCAATTATGTACTCTACAAGTTGGAGGATTTAACGCAGATTTTGATGGAGACAGTTGCCTATCTACTATCGTCTATAATATTTCAGAACAAAATAAAAAATGTCATATAAGCGAATTTGGGAAAAAAGAGAATTTTATTTCATTAGAAAGATATACTAAAAGTAATGGTACTATAGTAACAAAATATAAACCAACAAAAAATATCTTTATAGATTCTATAGATCCTGAAACTGGAAAAACTGATCATAAAAAAATACTTGAATATAGCAAACATGAAAACATTGAAATGTATAAAATTCATGACACAAAAAACAGATTCGAAGATTTTTGGTCTTCATATGATCACTCCTTAATAATCTATGATAATATTGAAAATAAAATTAGAAAAATTTCACCACGGGAATTATTAGAAAATCCAGAAGAAAAATTTTTAATAAAGGATGAAAAGAATGAGTAGAAAAAAGAAAATTATACCTTTAAACGAAAATATAGAAATAATTAAAAGAAAAGTAGAAAGCGGAAAAATGCTGGCAAGAGTAATACCTAGATCTACAGAAGTTATAGATCAAATTAATAAAGCAACTAAATTTTTAGATGATATATATAAAAATAGAAAGATCAGAACTATTGATAGAGTGTTTTGTCTTATTAATAATATTAATTCTGAAAGCCAAATTCCTATATGTAGATACTGTAATAAAAACCATAGTATCTTTGTTGACGGAGGAAAGGTTGGTTTTTCTGAAGTATGTAGTCAAAAGTGCGGTGTTAGATACGGCGGAACAAAAAATGGAAATCCAGAAATAAGTAAAAAAGCAATCAACCGTAGAAAACGAACAGTTCAAAAAAAGTATGGAGTTGATCATATTTCTCAATTAGATAATATAAAAAAGAAGAAAAAAGATACGGCTATAAAAATCTATGGTACTCTAAAAGCAGCCTATTATGATACATTACAAAAAACTATCAAGAAAAAATATAAAACTGATAACATTTCAAAACTTGATTTTGTCAAAAAGAAGAAAAAAGAAACAAGCATAAAAAACTACGGAACTGATTACCCATGGCAAAGTGATAAAGGAAAAGAAGAACGAAAACAGGCAGTAATAAACAAATATAACGTCGATAATATATCTAAAACAGAAGTAACTAAAGAAAAGAAAAAACAAACATTTTTAAAACATTATGGGGAAGATAATATTTTTAAAACAGCTGAATTTATTCGGTCACATTCCGGGGAAAATAATCCAAATTGGAAAGGTGGTGTTTCACATTCTCCATATTGTGAAATATTTTTTATGAAAGAATTTAAAAATATGATTAAAGAAAGAGATTTAAAAAAATGTTTGAATCCAGTTTGTAATAAAGTTAATAATACGGATATAGTTATACATCATATTGACTATAATAAAATGAATTGCCACCCATCTAATTTAATTACAATTTGTAGAAGTTGTAATACAATAGCAAATTTTAATCGAGATTGGCATCAATCATGGTATGAATCTATTATTTTTAATCGGTATGGAACAAGAGGAATATAAATGATAAATAAACAACAGTTGCTAGAAAACAACCTAGAATTAATACCAATTTCTGATCTTGAAATAACTCTAGATAAAGATCAAACTGTTGGTTATGATTTAACAGTGGAAGATTATTATACATTTTGCACACACGACGGAATATATATTCAAGATACAATGGCAATCTTTCATCCGATAACAAATGAAGCACAAACAGAAGTAAGAAACAGAATGATGAATTCTGAAAGCGGAGAAAATAGTACATCTGTTACATTTGAACTTTCAAAAGAAATGTGTGTTGGATTATACAGTCTTACAAAAGATATAAAAAGTCCTAAACCTCCTATTGCTGTAACTAACAAAGATTTAGAAACAGCAGTAAATCCATACATACCAGTTGTTTATAGAAGTAAAACAACTACAATGGGAAAGGCAATTTTTAATAGTGTATTCCCAGCTACCTTTCCATTTTATGAGGGAGTTGTAACAAAAAAAATTGTCAATGAAATGATTCCTGTTGTTCTTAAAAAATATGGGCAAGAGCAAGCAATTAAAACATTTTCATCATTAGAAAAAATAGGTTTTAAATTTTCAACGATCATAGCACCCAGTATTTCATTGGATGACTTGAAGTTGCCATCTGAAATTTTACAGTTGAAAAAACAATTAGAAAACGCATCAACGGAAGAAGCTTCAGTACTATTGAAAAAAATGCAAAATTTGTTGGTTACACATCTTAAAGATACAGGTTTATATGATTTAGTAGAATCTGGTTCTGCAAAAGGTTGGGGTCAACCAATGCAATTACTTGTTGCTAAAGGAATTGTTGCAGATCCAACAGGAAAAGTATTGGATCCAATTAAGGGTTCATTTGCTGATGGTTTGACAAATAAAGAATATTTTTCAGCAGCTGGTGGTGCAAGAAAAGGTATTATTGATAGAACTTTAAATACAGCTACAACTGGATATATGTCTAGACAATTAGCATATGTTTTAAATAGTGTTGAGATTGATAGACAATTACAAGATTGTAAAACAAAACGAACTCTTGATATAAGGCTTACAAAAGACTTAACAACTAGAATAGATGGACGTTATGTGCTTGAGAGTGGGAAACCTCAATTGTTTAATTCCAAAGATTATAAAATAGGAAGTCTTGTTCATTTAAGAAGTCCGATATTTTGCAAAGGTAAAAAGTTATGTCATACTTGTTACGGAAAATTACTTGAACGTCATAGAAGTCCGTATGTTGGAGTTATGGCAGCACAAATGATTGGGGAAGCTGGCACACAAGATATTATGAGAAGCTTTCATTTAGGTGGAGCGGTCAAAGTTATTGAAAGAAATATAATATCAGATATAATTCAGAATGACGCTTTAGCTAATCAAGCTACTGTAAAAAGGTTATTGAACCAGACTGAAAATTCTATATCATGTAATCAAGACTGCACAATTACAATAACACGATCTAATTATCCATTACCAGGAGACTTATCATTCAATGATAATAAAACTGTTCTGACTGCTAAAGGGGGGGTAGTATGTAAAATTGAATTCGCTGATACTATATTTAATATTATTCTTGATTATTCAATTGAATTTCAAGTATATGAATATGAGCAAGTTGGTAAAGAACTTATTAAATTAGAATATAAGAAAAACAGTACAATATTAGAAGTTCCTTTACAAACTGAGGAAACAAAAGAACAGATTCAATATGTAAAAAGGCTTCTTGGCGGGCGTGAGATTTATAAAGATGCAAGTCATTTATTCTTAAAACTATTTAAAGTATATGGTGCTATAAGAGATATGGATATTGTTCATATGGAAGTTCTGCTTTCACAAGCATTGCGGGATAAAAAGAATCCAAGTATACCTGCAAGACTTGGAAGTCGATGGGATCCTACTATGATGAACATCAAACAAATTGTATTCAAGACAAGTTTTATTCAAGGGTTGGCCTTTGAAAATATCAATGAAGCTATTAAAACTGGTTTGATTACAGAGGAAGGTGGAGATCCCAGTATTTTAGAAAAGGTTTTGACCGGCACACTTGTTGAAGGGAAGAAAAGATAATGAAAAAATTATGTAAATGTGGATGTGGAAAAGAAGTTAAACCTGGAAATAAATATATTAATAGTCATAATCTTTATAATAGAAAATGTTCTGATGAAACTAAAATAAAAATTTCAAAAATACATAAAAACAAGATAGTTAGTAAAGAAACAAGAAAAAAAATAAGTGAATCAAAAAAAGAAAAAATTCCTTGGAATAAAGGAATAACCCCTTCTAAAAAAACCAGAATGAAGATAAGCAAATCTAATAAAGGAAGAGATGCGTGGAACAAAGGAAAGTTCATGAGTAAAGATTTTAGAATGAAATTAAGCAGAATAAGAAAAAATACAATTAAAAAAATAATCGAAAAATATTATTTTTTCTCAAAAATAGAAGAATTAAGATATAATCCTTTAAATAAAAAAGAAATTCAAGTTCATTGTAAAAATCATAACTGTGAAAATTCAAAGGAAAAAAATGGTTGGTTTACACCTACATATAGCCGCTTATATGAAAGAATAAGACAGCTTGAAAAAGAAAATGGAAATGGAGGCGCTTATTTTTATTGCTCTCAAAAATGTAGAGATACATGTCCTCTATATAATGTACAGTCAGACCCATATAAAAATAATATCATTCCATATACTTATCAAGAAAACCAACTATGGAGACAAATAGTTTTAAAAGAAGATAAAAATTTATGTCAGTATTGTGGAGATAAAGCTACTGATGTGCATCATATTAAACCAGTTAAAACTCATCCACATCTAGCTCTTGATCCAGATAACGGTATATCTTTTTGTGAAAAATGTCACTATAAAATAGGACATAAAACAGAAACAGAATGTTCAACAAGCAGTTTAGCAAATAAAACATGTAAGGAGATTTAGAATGATTCAGTTTCGCTCGTGGAGACAGTATACACATTTAGTTGACGCTGTGAGGTTTCCGCAAAATGTAAAGGAACCATTCCTCTTAGTATATTTTTCTGAAAATTCAAATTTTATAAATGATTATCCGAAGTTGAATATTAAGCATATGGATGTTCGTATTGTTGCTACTCCTATTACACGAATACCAAGAACAAGAATGACTGCTGATTTTAGAAAAATGTATAAAACACTTGGACTTATTCCTTATACAATGCAACAAAAAATACCAGCAGGAAAAAATGTAATCCTAGATCTATCACAATATACAAATGCAATTGATGTAGTTTATAAACCTACTACATATAGACAAAGAGCCGGATTTTTTATTACAAATATATTAGATCAAGTTGTAAATGCATTCCCTGGAAACTATCAAAAAGTATTATTTTATTCTGTAGATACTTCAAAAGACTTAAACTCTTTTGTAAATAAAAAAGTATTCCCAGTTTTAAAAAATATGAAAGCCGGAGAGTTTTCTTTTGATCATATGATTTTGAACTACTTAGATGAAAATAGTTCTAGGTATCGTCTTCTTGTAAAAGATAGTGAATATAAATTCCCAAGGGTTATGCATTATATTAAAACTATCAAAGGAATACCTGCTGCAGAAGAACTTGAAAATGAAACTAAAAAAGCAGCTAGAATTGTATCTAGAGCTATCTCTAAAGATATTGATTCAGAAAATTCAACAAAAGTTAATGGTGCAATTGAAGACTATCTTGAAACAAATGCAGATGAAGTTATCAAAATTACATCTGGAGACGCATCAGGTGATGATGTAAGAGACATAGCAACAAGATCTATATTGTATGGTGTTAGTGGAGATTTAGATAAGGCAAATAACATTTCAACACAAATTCCTGTTGCTAGAAAGAAACTTGCATTAAAAGCTATTGATAAAAACTTTTCAAGTGAGTTATTACAACCAGTAAAAACTGTAAATCTAAGCACTGATGCGAGAGTTCAAGTTTATTCTCCTGAGAAAATGGTTGGTGATAAATCTCCTGAGCATGTATATGAAAAACGTCAAGTTGATTTCAAGACAAACCTCAGAAAAGATTTAACAAACTCATTTAAAGTTTTAGAGAAAAAAGAAATTCCATTAAAATTTCAAAAGATTTCATTTGCAGATAAACCACAAAGATCAGGTGAATTAATGAAATCAGATTTAAGCATTGCAAATATTCAATTAAAAGATGATTTTGGAAATGTTCATGATATTCAAATGGAGCTACCAAAAATTGATCCTAATACTGGTGTTTTTAGATTGAATGGTAAACAAAAAGTTCTGGTTAATCAAATAGTACAAAATCCAATTACATTTCCAAAACCAGGAGAGTCAAGATTTGAAAGCTCATATTCTATCTTCAGAATATATGTCAAACAATTAAGACGTGAAAAATATCTTGAGTCATTTATGTCATATAAAATGCCTTTAATGTTCCTGCTTGCGTTCAGTTTTGGATTTGATGAAACATTAAAGTTGTATAAAATAAAATATGAAATTGTTGATAAAAAAGCAACTGGTGAAAAATTTGTAAGCAAACTTCAAGATGATCGTTATATAATATTTAAAGATTTAAAAACTGAACTTCAAAGACAATTATGTCAATCATTTATTCACGGTAAAGTTGAACAGTATAAAATTGATGCTGAGTTTGGTTCAAAAGAATATTTTGAAAAATTAATTCTTACAATGACTGGAAGACTAAATTCTACATTCTTAATCAGTTCGAATCTTCAGAATATTATTGATCCTGTTGCAAAACAAGTGTTGTTAAATAAACAACTTCCAACTTCACTGAATATGATTATGAAGTATATGGCAGAGAAAGTAGTTGACGGTTATCATATTTCAAGAAATGATATTAGTAATCAGAGAATAAGAAACTCTGAGGTATTAGTCCATTTAGCACAAAAACAAATTCTTGCTGCTTATACTGTATATAAAGAACAGGTCTTATCGGGAAACACAGAAGCTAAAATAAATATTGTACCAACCAAAGTATTAAGCGACTTCCTATTAACAGAATTAGTCGTTGATATGGAATATGCAAATCCAATTGAAGAAATGTCAACTATGACAAGAATCTCTCCAGTTGGTAAAAAGGTAGGAGGTATTCCAGATAAAAGGGCAATTCAAACAGATGCTAGAAATTTACATCCATCATATTTTGGAAACATTGATCCTCTTGATACACCAGAGAGTGATAACATTGGAATTGTTCAGCAACTAACTATTGATGCTCTTATATCATCTTCAAGGGGATTGTTTGCTACTAAGAATATTACAAATACAGAAGGGACAGGGATGTTATCAACAACTACATCAATGATCCCATTTCTTGAAAATACAGAAGGTGCAAGAGTTATAATGCTTGCAAACCAAGCAAAACAAATGCTTCCATTAAGAAACCCACAACCACCAGTAGTTCAGTCAGGATATGAGTCGATTTTAACTGGAGTATTATCTGATAATTTTGTTAAACGATCACCATGTGCTGGAAAAATATTAAGAGTTACAAAAGATGCAATATCAGTACAATGTGGGAAAACAAAGAAAGTTGTTGATATTTCACCTATTCACTTAAGATCAGGATCAGGAAAAAATACTCTTAGTGTATTTAATTCGCTAGTTAAACCTGGTAGTATAGTTAAAAATGGTGAAGTTATTGCTGAGGGAGCTTGTATGTCTAACGGTTCAATATCACTCGGAAGGCCATTACTTACAGCACTAATGCCATATGATGGATATAATTTTGAGGATGGAACTGTTATTAGCGAGAGTGTTGTCAATCAAGATAAATTAACTTCATTACATGGAATCGAAGAAGAAGTTCTAGTTTCTGCTGAAGATAGAATTTTATTTCTTGCAGAAGCTGGGCAGGATGTTGAAAAAGGATATCCTCTATTAAGAAAAACTATCGGTGAAGTTGAACAAATTATTGGATTTGAAGAAGATGAAACAACTGATATGTTTGCTGGACAATATATTAAGAAAAGTCCTGGAGGCAAAATAGTTGATATTGAAGTGTATTCAAATGTTGGTGAAGATAAATTTTCAATTCTTACCAATTTAATTAAACGAACAAATAAAAAATATGGTAAGCCTCCAAGAGAATCATTTACTGTAAAGGGTGAAACTGTAAAAGGTGTACTGATTAAATTTAGAATTGAACAGGATTTACAGGTTGGTCTTGGAGATAAATTATGTAATAGATATGGCAATAAGGGTATAATCTCCTTAATTCAAAAAGATGAACTTATGCCTCGACTTCCAAATGGTGAAAGAGTTGAAATTATATTGAATCCTATTGGTCTTATTGCAAGAATGAATATGGGTCAATTATACGAAATGTATTGTGGGCTAATGGCGAAAGAGTTAGGAAAAAGAATACCTGCTTTAACAAAAGCAAAAACTATAGCTCTTTTAAAACAAGTATATAGCCATCTTGATACATCAAAAAATAAAAAGAATACAGAGGGGCTGATTGGTAATATAAGCAGACTTTCAGCTACTCGTTACAAAGATATGATTAACCAAATAAAGAAAACAGGATTCTATCCAATTATTATACCACCATTTCAAGCACCTAATCAAACTAATATTAAAAATGCATTAAAAGTTCTAGGGTTGAAATCAGGATATAAATTAACATTACCACAATATAATACTAAAACTCAGCACTCTGTGCCGGTGGGTTATATGTACATCAGCAAATTGGAGCATCTTGGTGCAGAAAAAATATATGCAAGAGGTACTGGTCCTGTAACTGGTAAAACAGCACAACCTACTTCGGGCAAGAAGCGTGAGGGAGGACAAAGATTAGGAGAACTTGATACTTATTCTTTTATCTCATATAATTGTCCAAGCGTTTTAGCAGAATTTATGGGGCCACTATCTGACGATTATATAACCAAAGAAGAAATAATGGCTGAAATTGTGCAGAAAGGAAGTGCGGGATATAAAGAACCAAAAATATCACCTGCTAGAGATTTATTAAATTCTTATTTTATTTCGTTAATGTTAAAGAGGTAGAAAATGAAACTATGCGATTATGGATGTGGGCAAGAAGCTAAATTTCAATTTAAAAATGGTAAATGGTGTTGTAGTAACTTTACAAGCAGATGCCCAATAATAATACAAAAAGGCATAGAAAGAAACACAGGTCAGAAAAGAAGTAAAGAAACCGGCAAAAAAATTAGTTTGGGGCAAATGGGTAAAAAAAATTCGCCTCCCATATTCATAGAAAATTGTAACTTTAATTGTTGCTATGGATGTGGTAATAAAGCGCAATATTATTTTCCAATTGCAAAAAAATATTGTTGTAGTGATAATCATATGAAATGCCCAATAAATGGAAAAAAAGCATCTAAAAGACTTGAAGGACATAGTGTTAGTAAAGAAACTAGAAAGAAAATAAGTAAAAAAATTATTAAATTAAATATTGAAAATGAAGAATATAGAATAAAACAGTCTCTTACTAGAACATATAAAACATCTGACTATAAAAAAATATATCCATTTTTTACACAAATTGAAGATATAAGAGACGATCCTAAAACTGGTCTTATTCAAGTTCGTTGTAAAAACCATAATTGTAAAAATTCAAAAGAAAAAGGTGGATGGTTCACTCCGTCCGGAATCCAGTTATATGAAAGAGTTAGACAATTAGAAAAGGATTATGGAAATGGAGGATGTTATTTATATTGTTCTCAAAAATGTAAGGACGAATGTGATTTATATAACGTGCATGGTGATCCATTTAAAGATACTACTAAACCATATACTTATCAAGAAAAGCAAATCTGGAGAAAAATAGTTCTAAAAGAAGATAAAAATCTATGTCAATATTGTGGAGGAAAAGCAATAGATGTTCATCATATTAAACCTGTAAAAACACACCCACATCTAGCTTTAGATCCAGATAACGGAATTTCATTTTGCAAAGAATGCCACTACAAATTTGGTCATAAAACAGGAACAGAATGTTCAACTGGTAATTTAGCAAAAAAAGTTCAACAAGGATGTATTTTAGGAGCACAAATATAATATATTTAAGAGGTAAAAATGTTTGAAGATAGAGATTTAAAAATACTTCTTGGAAACTCAATTGAGGAAGAAGAAGTTGATTATGATGATGCAGATGTCGAAAGTGAATTGGGGTATCCCGTTGAAGAAGAAGCGTTGAAAGAATATTATTATGCAACCATTGTGGATAACATTGGAAAACCGGATTTTCGTGAACATTATTTATCAGTTATAAGGTTTGCACAGCAATATTCAATAAAATCCCAACAAGTATTAGCAAACTCAATATTAGAACAAATACAAAAAATATATGATTTTGAACCATCAAGAAATTTTGATCCAATTAATTATGATGAAATAAATGAAGTATATAAATTTATTGAATTTCTTGAATATGATTATGAAGACTTCATTGTTGAAATATGGTCATTTTTAAAACCAGAAGTAAACTCACTACAACTTGAAAAATATTGTGAACAAAATAAACATAAAATTATATTTGAAATTGAAGAGCAATTAGATTCACGTTTTTTCCCTTGGTTGATTGCCGATTTTTTAAGAACAAATAATAAAGAAAATATTATAGAATGGTTTTGTGAAAAATCAATAAACTTAAGGAGTTTAATACTCTTGAGTTTGAATAAGGAGTAACGAATGGCTACAGAGAAAAAAACAAAAATTATAATTAAAAAAGGGACATTACATTTAGAAGTTAATAGAGATGAATTGGTAGAAGTCAATGAAACACATGACGGTATTGCATTTAATTTTAAGGGTGGACTTCAATTATATTATACCGATAATTTTATGGAACAAGGTATGAAAGAAATAATTAAAAATACATCTAATCATTTTCAAGATAAAAAGATTATTTTTGATTTAGATAATGTAAGACAACCCGCATTAGTCGATGTTACATAATTCATTTTAAAATATTATATCTATATATATTAATATCTGAAGATATAATATCTTGTTATTTTTAATATAGGTTAGGCTTCCTTATTGGAAGACTATAAATCCAATGTCGCAGTGATTAGAGAGATGCCGCGTCCTCTCATTTTTTAAAAATATTTATTTGGAGACTTGATGTGATTTCAGATTGTCAAGATCAAACAATCACATCCACAACTCCAACCATTTTTATGCCCCGAAGACTTATTTGTATTTTCTGATCGTCAACGTTGGTTTGACAATGCTCTGCAAAAGCATAACACTTGGGTTCGATTCCCAGACATGGTACCTCAACAGGCGCCATACAAACAATACAATTTTCCACTTCGGGCATCATTTTATGGGGTACGCCATCATTCGGGGCCTGTGGGTTAACCGTGGGCGTTTGGTGGATATCGTACCCCCATCAGTTGATAATACTAGAAGACTTTATGTAATTTCAGTTTATCTATTTGGAGATATAAAACCTACAATTACATTTTCTACTTCTAGTTCCATTTATTGAAATTTTCCTGAAAGACTTATGTGTAATTTCTGATATTAGCTCAATTGGCTGAGCAATTCCCTTTAGAGGAATACGATCCGAGTTCAATCCTTGGATATCAACCCAACATTACATTTTCCACTTTCAGGATTTATTTCGTTTTAAACTTATTTAAAGGAAATTGATGCTTAATTTTTCATCTAAAAAAATTGGATATGATTATCCCACGTTGGAATCAAAATTAAAAAGGAGGAGTCAACAAAAATGGTAGATAAAAATGTTAAGATCGACTCTGGAATATTGCAGTTTGCTCCGAAAGGCGCATTTTATGAAGAAGCTAACGAACAATTCCAGCGAGTATTTCAGATGTGGAAAGAGTTATTTTCATTCGACCGAACTTTATTTTCGCTAACTACTCTATTGGGAGGTACCGGTTTCTCAAAAGGTTCTATGAATCATATGTTACTGGCAAACCCACAGAGTCAAACAGGCAAGGAATTAGTTCCTGAGGGAATGACATTTGATTATGAAAACAAAGTAATCAATTACAATCTTTCAAAGGAAAGAATTCCGAGGGCATTGAAAAATTTATTAATGCTTGCAGGAAGTGAAGGTTTTATAAAAGTTAATAACTCCAGAACGAGAAAAATTATACTTGAATTCATATTCAATCGTTCTGAAAAAGAAATTGAAGGTCTGGCAATCAACTATAAGAGTAAGCTGAAAAAGTTAATCAGGCATGCTCTTGGCAAACAGACTGTCTACAATATCCTTAATGGGGATGAAAGGCTATTCAATAAATGGATTGGTCGTTATAACAGCAAAGCTCTTCCAGTGGTTTATCATATCTTTGATAAGGAACCTCCGTGGAATGCTGGCCGCACAACAGCACTATATTCAAAGATTCTAAGATATTGGAGTCTGCGTAAAGTAGCACAAGAGGGAGATGTTGATAAATTTAGAGATCTTATGAAAGGAATGCCAACCAGAACTGTCATGGGTTTCAGAAATACATATAAAGTTCCTATTGATAAATCTGAAGTCTTTGAAGAATCAAAAATGTCTTCTCGTGAATCTTTACAAATGGAAGCTGCTGTTAAAAGAAGCGGCGCAACTAAAGTCAAAGATATCAATTATAAAAATCAAGATATTTACGATCTATGGAAGGCATTTTATTTTAAATTAATGAGCGGTGATTCATCAAATATGGACAAAATCATGGAAGGTATTGACCATCAGTCCGGTAAAATAGATCGTATTGATATAGGTCCATGTGTCGTAATTATAGATGCATCAAGATCTATGATAGGAAGCGAACAAAGAAAGCTTCATCCTTTTCTAACATCCCTTTCAATTCTATCATCATTAGAGAATGTGAGAGATGTTATCTACGTTGGAGGTAAAAGAGTTAATACTCCAACAAAAGATCCGATTAGTGTTGTTATACCACAAAATCATACAGATCTATGGCGAGGTCTTACGGAAGCTGTTATCACCGAAGCGCCAAATATAGTTGTAATATCGGACGGATATGAAAATACAATAAAAGGTATGTTTGAACATACCTATGATCATTTTAAACAGTCAGGTTATAAATTTAACCTGATTCATTTAAATCCTGTGTTTTCAGCAGATTCCAAATCAGGAACAACCAGAAGACTAACAAAAGATACGAAACCATTACCTGTTTCAAATTATAAGTTTCTGGAGACAGAATTAATATTTGATCATATGATCGAAAATCGTGAAGTAGTTAAAAATCTACTTGTCAATAAATATCATAAACTATTAGGTGAATAAAGGAGGTCATCAAGAATGTCAATTTTTAAAACATTGAAATTCGGCAATATCGAACTTGGGAATGTTCAGTCTGTAGATGAGATGACCATTGTTCCTATATTGGGGACTGAAAGGGGAAATGTAGCATCTCCTGAAAGTCTGACTTTTAAACAAACAAGTTCATATGGAACTATGGTCTTTGAAAATTCGGACTCTGATAAAGAGGCAATCGTTCCTGCTAACATGATGGTTCGAGGTAAAAGCGCTCAAGATCATGCAATGGGCGGTTCAGGTGTTGTAATGAAAAATCAAAGACGCTCATTTCACAACGCATGTTGTATTGAGGAAACACAGAGTGGCTATCTAAGTTCTGGAGGAAATGAAGAAGATGTTCTTCCAATTACTTTACGAAAAGCATTACTGGAACCCTCAATCAGATCCCGCGATAGTTATAGTAAATTGTGGGGGAAGATTAAGATGTGGATGGAAGGAATAAAAACCAAAGGTACCAGACAAGCACATCTGAGATATTTTTACGATACTCCGGATATTAAACAAGCGCTAGAGGAATTTGCTGCGGAGTTTGAACCAGTTGAAAATCAAATCGGTGCTATTATAATGTTCTCCGGCATCCCAGTGGGAATTGAAATAATGCCGTCTTCCGGTCACTGGGAAGCATATTGGAAACTTCTGATCCGTGGGTGTTATGGAGCAGAAATGTTACGTTTAAAAATGCTGGGAAAACTACAACCTTCAACATTGGTACTGCCTGATATTCCGAAGGATGCTAATGCTGAACAGGTAAAAAAGATTCTTGAAGATTTTTCTCAACATCTTCGAGAAGAAATACTTCCATTATTGGAAAATATTAAGGTTAAAACAAAAGATCTTATGGGTCGTGAAGGTACGTTAGAGACAACTCTTCTCCGTACATCATCAGGAGGAGGCGGCGATTTAATTCAACAGGGAAGCAAACCTGTTTATCTGTCTCTTGTTTTGTAGAGGAGAATCACCGTGAATCAACCTGACAATCAACTTAAAAAACTACGGAGACGCATCGAGGAATTTTTGAGAAACACGACACCTGAGATGTTAATCAAAATCGCAGACATCTGTAAAATTAAGGTCCCAGAAAATCTGAGACAACGATACATACCGCCGGAGGACAATAAAGAATAAACGTTCTTTACAGGTATGTACGAACTTTTCAATGCGAGTAAAAAGCACGGTCCAACGCCTGTCACATGGTAGTTGTCAACAAAGCTTTTATTTCCTAAATAAGGGTGAAAAGATAAGTTGATAAACTGCTGTGTGATGGGGTTTAACCAATGTACTGGCTTTTTGTTCTTATTCTAATTACTGACAAAGGAGTTATTTAATGAAACAAGTTTCAGTTGAAAAGTTCATTGAGAAATTGGGAGCTGATATATACCCAATTACTATTGTGAAGTTTTTATTAAACAAAAGGCGGATACTTTCGTATTTTTCTAAAGCTGCTGACGAAAATTTTGAGATAAGAGTAAAATACGAAGTAGATCATTCTGATTGTGCAATATGCGAAGAAAAGAAATCAGATGGTGTATTATGTAGGCAGCACACTTCAATTCAGCGAGTTCTTACTGCCAAAAATGTTGCATACGATTTAGATACAAATGTATTTTTATACAAAAATGAAATATTTAGAATGGTGGGTAAAAGGTTAGTGATTGTTTACTGCCCACATCCGAAATTAATTACGGGAGAAATCACTGATTCAAAAGTTAGAAAAATTAATCCGATTACAATTGAAGATCCGGAATTGGTTGAACTACCACGTTATGATAGACTATGTGATTTTATCTCAAGTGATTTACTAGATCAATATATAAGGTGTTGGTTTAACAATGAGTTTTCTCTTGTTACCATCCCCGAAGACCGAAATGGGCAGAATTGGTGCCTGATACCAAATAGATAAAATTATATTAGGAGGAAACTATGGAATGTGGGTATGGATGTAAAAGAAAAGCTTTGTTTCCTCCCAGAAAAGGTATGACTAAATGGTGTTGCTCACATCATCCAAATAAATGTCCTGAAATTATAAGAAAAAGTAAAGAACATCATCAATTAATTCCGGTAAATAGTTATCAAATTTGTTCTTTTGGATGTGGTAGAATAGCACATTTCCAGAATAAAGATAAAACATTCTGGTGTTGTACAGAAAATTTTAATTCTTGTCCTGCCAAAAAGAAAAGATCTGGTGATAACAAGAAAGGAAAACCAGGACGCAAAGGACCGCATAAAGAGGAGACTAAATTAAGGATTGGTCTTGGAAATAAAGGAAAAATCAGAAGTGAAAAAATAAAACAGCATTGGTCTGAGGTGCAGAAACTGACAGTTAAAAAAATACAAATTAAATATAAATTATTCTGCAAAGTGGAAGAATTAAAAGAAGGAATAAATGGTAAAATTTTAGTTAAATGCCAATACTGTAACTCCTGGTTTGAACCTACTTATATACAACTTTATGAACGAATTAGAACAATAGAAAAGCACTCGGGGTTTGGTGCTTTCTTGTATTGCTCAGATTATTGTAAAAGTCATTGTATTTGTTTTAATTTACAAAGCGATCCAATTGTTCTTACTAAATATCAATTATATTCAAAAAAAGTATGGCAACAAACAAACAAATCAGTTAAAAAATATAAAAATAATATTTTAAACATAGATTTGCGAGGAACTACATATCATTTAGATCATAAATATTCAATATATGAAGGATTTAAAAATAATATTAATGAACAAATAATTGGACATTGGAAAAATTTTGAGATTATACCAAGAATAGATAATATCAAAAAAGGCAAACAATGTTCAATGTCTTTAAAAAAATTATTAAAAGAAATTAAGGAGGAAACTAAACATGTCGTTTGAAGATTATCAAGATTTACAAGGTACTGGTTTTCAAGGTGGAAGCGGTGAAATGACATTGCCGGAAGAAGAATTCTTCCATAGTGTTTATATCTCAGGAAAAACTCGAAAAAATCATATAAACATTGAAGAAAAAGTAGAGAAATTTCAGGTAAGAGGTGTCGAATACAACTTGGATTGTGTTCATATGATTATCACTCATACTAAAGAGATTCTCGTAAATATTAAGACTGAACGTGGGCGTGATAGTATTGTATGTACTTCATTTAAAGAAGGACAAGCTCCCTGGTTCGGTACAGCTAAAACAGGTGATGGAAAGCTGAGAGAATGTCCTCTTACATCAGCAGACCGAGCAGCAGTTGATTTCTGTAATCCATGCAGATCTCAAATACTGGTTGCAGGTATTTATTGTAATGAAAATGGAAGTCCTATCCTCACAGAAGAAAAGAGACCAGTATTTATATTTATAAGGGGAAAGGGAATGAGATATTCAAATGTTTCAGAATATCTTAACAATATGTATAATGAAGAGTTGTCTCCTATTTTTGAACCTGTTACAGATCAAAGCAAAGCATTTGAAAAAGCTGTAGTCAATAACAAAAGGTTCGTTACAAAAATAACCAGAGGGACAGCAACTTCATCATTTAATAATGAAGTAAACATCTTTGAACTTAATAAAGGTGTTGAACTCCCAAAAGAAGCTGTTCTTAAAATATTGAAGCTATCTAAAGACACTCTCGAACAATTCAATGATAAATTCGACTGGTCTAAAAGAAAGCAAACTACAGGTTACGGAGCAAAACCAGAAGGTGTATTATCAACAGAAGCAGAGAAAGCTCCAGAAACAAAAAGCGAAGCAGCTTCGGAACCGGCAAAGGAAGAAGTATCAGATAAATTGTTCAGTTTTGATGACATAGAATTTTAAGTTAACCAAAGAAAAGGAGATCCGCAATGCCTGACGAAAATACTCAAGAACAAGAATTGAAATACCATGAGAGATTGAATATATCAGTTCTCTCTATTGCGAAAATTAAAACATTACTAAAAGAAGACATTAAAGACACAATTGCAGCCTGGCAAGCAGGTCGAGAAGTTGATAAACAATGTTATCATATCATCGGTCCAGCCGGTGTTGGAAAAACACAGATATGCTATCAGATTGCCGAAGAATTAACACAAGAAATATTTGGTAATAAAAAAGAGCAGGAGTTTGGTTGTCTTATGATCAAATCTCCTGTTCTATCAAGAGATGATTTTATCATTCCATTCCCAGTTGGAGCAGAAACTGGGGAACCAACATTTAAAATGTTATATTCGGATTTTGTACCGAAAGAAAAGAACTCATTTGGAATATTTGTAATTGATGAATTTTCACGAGGTGATCATCAGCTACAACAATTACTATGGCAGATTCAAAATGAATATTCTGTCCATAGGCATCCATTCCCAAAGGGGTGGTTTGTTATATCAATTGATAATCCAGATGATTCTGAATATTCAATGGACAATCTTGAAGATGCAGCAGGACTAAGAAGACAATTACATCTATATACTGAAGTTCTTGCAACTGACTTTCTTGCATATGCAATAGCACAAGATTTTCATCCATATATTATTGAGTTCATTCAAACCCACCCAGAATATCTTTATGATTTTCAAGCCCAAAAGATTGGGTCGGTTTATGCAAATCCAGCAAGTTATGAAAAATTATCAGATCATTTATGGAAAATGAAGATTCGACGTAAAACCATAGACTTTGATGAAATTGAAGTTAAAGCTGCTGGACTTCTTAATACAAATATGACTCGATTATTCATTGAATTCGCCCGGGATAAGAAAGACATCAATCCTAAAGATGTGTTTTATAATTTAAGAGAGATCAAACCTCAAATTCAACAGCTTCTTAAAGATAATAATAACGCTAAATTAGGGGAGCTTATGGTTGGATTCTGTACATTTATGACAACATCAATGCCTCAGCATGATGATAATAAGTTAAAGAATGTACTTGATTTTCTATTAATGATGCCTATTGATACATCGGCATTATTTATATCACAGATAGATTCATTTAACAGATCATCTGAACCATTTAAATATATGACAAAAATTCACCTGTCACTTTTGAAAGGATCTAAATCCTATAAGAAAAATTTCTATGATCCAATTGTTAAAGCAGGTGAGGGAAATCTCTAATGAGTAGACCTCAAGGAGAACGTCTCAGAGAATTAGTTGCAAGATTCGTCTTGAAATATAATTACTGGGGTTACTTGTTCTCAAGAATAAGAAGAAAACCTGTAAAAGGACTACCCTCAATTATGGGGGTAGGTCCTGAAAAAGACGGTACAATTTCATTATACTTCGAGCCCGACTTAATGGTGAATACTAGTGATAAATCAATATTAAAAATAATTGAGCACGAAGGAATGCATATTCTTAATAAACATATTCCAAGATATCTTCGCATTTTAGCGAATGAAACTTCTGAGCAAAGGAAAACAATTAAGACTGAAGTTTGGAATGTTGCAGCAGATTGTACTGTTAATACACAGGCAAATATCAGAGAACCAATTGTAATAGATGGGAAACCTTGGCCTCCATGTCTTCCAGAAAATTATAAATTAGAAGAAGGTAAAGTAACCGAATACTATTTTTATGAACTATTGAAGACTGCCAAAACTGTAAACATGGCAGGAAATAAGGCATTCAATGATCACGCTACATGGAAAAAAGGTACAGAGGGTGTTCCCGACCTTAGTTCACTGTCGAGAAAGATTGACCAACATGTTCAGAATATTATTAAAGAATCGGTCAAGAGTTTTAATAAAGATAGAGGAACTATACCATCTCATATAGCTCAACTAATAGAAGGAGCCCTTGCTCCACCAAAAGCTCCATATTATCAAATCATCAGGAAATTAATTAGAGGATCAAGATTCAGTAAGTTTTTGAGAAGCCCAACTAAAATTAATAGAAAACGAACTTATGTCTTTGCATTAAAAGATAATAAGTATATTCCGCAGATATCTCCATTTCCAGGTAAAACAAGAGACATGACTTTTGATATTGTTGTGTTGATTGATACATCTGGAAGTATGAACGTGGATGATATTTTAGAGGGTCTCTCTGGTGTTAAAAATATTATTGAGAATGATCGTCATTGTTATACTACTGTTTTAGAAGTAGATGCCGCTGTAGAAAAAGAATATGAAGTCAGGAGAATAAGAGATATTCAATTCAATATTAAAGGAAGAGGCGGAACAACTTTGTTTCCTGGTCTTGAAAGGGCTAGACAACTTAACTGTGATGTTTGTCTTGCTTTCACAGATGGTTATACTGAAGATATAAATAATCTCCCAAGGAAATCTCTACCAAAGAAATTGATTTGGGTTATTACTAAAGGTGGTACAGCAGAAAATGTCAACCGAACTGGATACGTGGTGCAGATATGAAATTTTTATTTTATACGGTTCAGTGGTGGTGTTTTATTTCTGCAATTTTAAATGGAAATAGCAAGGCACTAATAATCTCAATAGTGGGAATGTTCATTGGAATAGTATGGGTATTCCCGTTATTTATACCGGAAAACAAGTAGTAAAATATAGTCAGTAAAAAGTTTGGTAGCTGGACTTATTAAAGTCTGGCTATTAAACTTATTTTGTAGAACTATAATAATAGGAGGAGGATAAATGATAAAAACAAAAGAGAGATTATTTGTATGTCAAATATGTGATGCCTCTTTCTATAGTTTAAGATATTTAAATCAACACATTACAAGAATGAAAAACCATAATATAAGTAAAGAACAATACTGGTTAAAATATCCTGATTTGCTTAAAGAGTATCTTAAAATAGAAGTAGGTACACGATATATTATTAATAAAGATACAGAATGTTGGGAATGGATACAAGGCAAAATATCAAAGAATTATGGAAAATATGATGACAATCTTGCCCACAGACTACTTTATGAATTATATAAAGGATCAATACCAGATGGAATGTTAGTGTGTCACCATTGTGATAATCCTTGTTGTGTAAATCCAGAACATTTATTTATTGGTACATATAAGGATAATGCTGTGGATATGATTAAGAAAGGCAGAGGAAGAATGTCAAATGTTGAAGAATGTATAAAGCACGGTAATACTTTGAGAGGAAGAAAAAGACCTGATCAAAGTATTTTTACTAAACAAAATCCTCCAATGCATAATGCAGAAACAGTAAAAAAAGTTAGTGATAAATTATCTGGCAGAACAAAATTTGAATATCTTTGTACATCTCCCATAGGAGAAAGTTTTAGAGTATTTAATCTTAAAAAATTCTGTGATAAATATAGTCTTAATTATGATTGTATGCAATATGTTGCTAACGGAAAAATAAAGCAACATAAAAATGGGTGGTTATGTAATAGATTATTAAAGGAGAGAAATAGATGGAAGGAAAATACAAATCAACTGATATTCGTGTCCTTGAAGAAATTGAACATATTCAATTAAACCCATCCATGTATATAGGGGACACAAATACCCCCACACATTTATGGGAAGAAGCGATTGATAATGCTCTCGATGAAGCTCTGGCAGGATATGCTAATATAGTCGCTGTTATAATTAATACAAAAGAAAATAAATTCTCAGTGCTCGACAACGGAAGGGGGATACCTTTTGGTAATGATACTCCAGTTATTATATCTTCTAAATTATTTTCAGGTGCAAAATTTCAAGATAAGAAATCAGCATATAAAATTTGTAGCGGGCTACATGGAATTGGGCTTGTTGCCGTTAATGCCCTGAGTAAAGAATATACAGTTGAAATTTACAGAAACAAAAAACATGCAATATATTACTTTAAAGACAGTAAGTTAAAGAAATCAGATATTGAAGATCATAAGGGTGTGTGTCCCTTTTCCACAAAGATCGAGTTTGTACCAAATAAGAAATATTTTCACACTTTAATGCCTAATATAGATAGAATAAGAAAACGATTAACTACTGCTTCAGCAGAGATGCCAGATAATTTAAGATTTGTCTTAGATATAGACGGGAAAAGTGAAGTATTTAAATTAAATATTGAAAAGCATTTTGTAGAATCAACATTAGATTCAGCAAAAGATATAGAGATTACAACTTTATTATCAGAAAGAAAACCAGAAAAGTTTCAAGTATTGTTTACATATGAACCAACTGGTCCAGTGTCTCCAAAGATTATGTCTTCGGTAAATTTATTGCCAGTTGATCATGGCGGAAGTCATGTTGGAGTATTTTGGGATATGTTAAAAGATTTTTTCTTAGCAAAAGGTAAAAAACATGGTTTCTCCTTTCAACCTAATGATGTATTCTTTAGATTAAGAGCATATCTGATATTAAGTATGCTTGAACCAAAATTTTCAGGTCAGACAAAAGATAAATTAATTAATCATAAAACTGATTTTAATAAATTTAGAAGTGACTTTCGGAAACAATTAGACATTTTCGCTGTAGAAAAAGAACAACTTCTAATAGAATACCTAGAAAGATTTCAGGATTATAGAAGGAGACTTGACTCACAAAAGTTAAAGAAAAATGGAACAGGAGGCCGAAGAGCTTCTACACAATTTACAAAACTTCGAGATTGTACAAGCAGAAATGGCGAGTTATATATTGTGGAAGGAGAGTCAGCTGGAGGTTCTATACTTCAATCAAGAGATCCCCGTTTACATGCAGTTCTTCCATTGAAAGGAAAATCAATACCAAACATTACAACCAAAAAAAGTATCCTTGATAATAAGGAGGTTGGTGAATTGGTTAGAGCAATTGGTACAGGTATTGAACCACAATTTGACTTATCTAAAATGAGATATGACAAAATAATATGTGCAACTGATGCAGATTTTGATGGGTTTCATATTGCATGTCTTGTAACGATGGTTATTGCTATATTATTACCTGAGATTATTAAATCAGGTAGATATTATATTGTCCAAACTCCACTATTTGCTATTAATGAGAAGAAAACATTTATTCCATTATGGTCTGATAAGATGGTACAGAAGGCAAGAGATAAGGGCAGAACTATTCAAAGATATAAAGGGCTTGGGGAAATGAATCCTGCACAATTGAAAATTTGTTTGTTGGATGAAGGAACAAGAAACTTAATGTCTATTGAATATAGCAAGGATATTAATAGTCTTGTAAAACTATTTTCGAGTCCAGAAGAGAAAAGAAAGTTGGTAATGGGATAAAATAACAAAAAGGAGACTTAAATGACTACACTCAATCTGTATAATCTACTACAAGAATGTAAAGTAGAAAGTGACGTTGAAGAAAAATATAAAAGAGTTATAAGTAACTATTTTCCAGATGCCAAAATTAGTTCTCCTTATTATACTGATGGTCTTATGGAAAATGGTTTGAAAATGTTAATGGAATTTAAATACAACTTTGATTTAACAAAAAGACTTCAATTAGTTGATTTATTAATACAATTAATTTACTATTTAAAAGATTTTGAAAATCATGGTGATGAACTACCAAGCATAATATTTGGTGGTGACTTTGACGAGTGTTTTTGCTTACATTCAAATGACTTAGTACCGTACTTAAACGAGGATATAGATTGGAGCATCATGCCAAGTGTTGCTTCTTCTAAAAATCCAGTATTAGCAAAAAAATTATATAATGATCAAAATATTAAACCATATATATTTAGTATTAATAATAACCGTTTTGATTTTAAATTTGTAGTTGATAAAATTAAACAACTGCATAATGACACAGTCCAAAAACTTCGTATAACGGAATTAAATATTAATAGATTCTTTTCATATTTTGAAGAAAGAATTATCAAACAGAAAAAGAAATATGATTCGGAAACATTAGTATCTATTTTCTTGGGATGTCTTATTGATTCTAATAATAATTATCCACATCCAAAAAAGAAAAATCTATTAGTTACTCCAATTGGAGATGTATCTATTAACAGAAGTGTGTTTGATTCTTTCTTTGAACATTTTGAAACGAATTATTCAATTGATGAAAAGAAAAGATTAACAGCTATATGTGATCGTTTAGTTGAAGATGAGGCAAGACGATTCAGAGGAGAATTTTTCACTCCAACAGAGTGGGTATTAGAAGCTCATAAAATGATTGAAGAACAATTTGGTCCTGATTGGAAAGAAGAATATGTTGTATGGGATCCTGCTTGGGGAACTGGTAATTTAACAAGAGATTTCAAATTTAAAGAGTTGTATTGTTCTGAAATAAATTATGGATATTTAAACGTTGCTAAACATTATAATCCAGAAGCTGTAAAGTTTCAGTATGATTTTCTGAATGATGATGTTATTCCTGATTTAATGGTTCCGATTGAAGATAGTAAAAAAATTCCTGGGGGATTACAAAATATATTTTATCCTGAAAAAGATAAAGATGGAAATGAAATAAAAAAAGATTTATTGTTTTATTTTAATCCTCCGTTTGGAACAGCATCTAATTTTAATTTTAGTGGAAATAATAAAGATTCAATTTCAAAAAACCAAATTAATTATGAAATGTTGAATTACGAAAATCTTGGAAAATCATCAGAACAATTATATGCCCAATTTTTATATAGAATAATTAAATTCAAAAGAACATCAAGAACAAATATATTTTTATCTTTCTTTTCTCCTACTCTATTTCTTACTGGGAGTAGTTTCAAAAAATTTAGAGAAGTATTTTTAAATGAGTTTTGTTTTGAAAAAGGGTTTATCTTTTGTTCAAAACACTTCTCTAATACTGCATCATCGTGGTCAGTCATGTTCTCTTTATGGAGTCCAAGAAAAAATACTAATAAATTTATAGTAGAAGTTAAAGATTTTAATGAAGATGGTATTATAGAAACTAATAGTTATAAAGAATTGTATAATACAGATGATTGTATTCCTGCTAATATATGGACAAAAGAAAAAATCAAGGGAATAAAAAGATATGATTGTCCACATTTATCAAATCCAATTTCTATAAAAGAACATGGAGGAGGAACGTGGTGTGATAACGCAATTGGTTATATGTGTAATGCCTCAAATAATGTAATATGCAATACAAAACAAGTATCTTTGTTTTCATCTGGTGATACATTATTTCATGGGTTTCCCTTCATTGAAAAAAATTTTTATGAAGTGATATCTCTTTTTACAGCAAGAAAAATAATTACCCCAAACTGGATTAATCAAAAAGATGAATATATTGCACCAAATGAACAACATCCAGAATATCCACAATGGAATACAGATGCAATCATATATTCATTATTCAATGGTTCATCAAACCAATCATCCCTAAGAAAAATCACATATAAAGATAAAATCTGGGATATTAAAAATGAATGGTTCTGGATGCCAAATAAACAAATGTTACAGTTAGCAAATGAAAATGGGTTTGATGAATTATACCATGATGCAACTGGAGATCATGATAGATTCGTATTCAAGAAAATACAAGAATCATCATTTTCAAAAGATGCAGCAGAAGTATTAAACAAAGCTATTGAATTGGTTATTAAAACATTTCCATATAGGGAACAACTACATGAAGAACATCCTGAATGGCATTTAAATACTTGGGATGCTGGTTGGTATCAAATTAAACTCATTCTAAAGAAATACTTCAAGGATGATTTAAAAGAATTTAATCTATTATATAAAAAGTTTGAAAACAGAATGAGAGAAGGAGTATATAAATTTGGATTCCTCAAATAATACACCAGAAGTATGTAAAGAATGTATTGTAAGAAGTTGTTGTAAAATGAATGTTGATATAGGTTGTGACAAATTGGCTAGATTCTATATTAAAAAGATAGAAAGAATATATAAAAAGGAGAAAGCTAATGAAAACTAAAGCAATAACTAGTGACTGTACAGCATGTGATCTTATGAAAATCAATGACAATAGTCAAATGATTTGTCATTGGGGAAAGACGAAGACGGGGAAAAAGCTAGAACCCCAAAAAGGGAAGAAACCCTTGTTTTGTAAATTAAAGAGGTGAGAGTATGCCATATATAGAGAAAAACAGAAGAACTCTATTTGATAAACATCTTAAGGAAATTGGACCACATACAACTGGCCAAGGAGACTTAAACTATTGTATTACTATTTTGCTTCATAAGTATATAGAATCTCACGGTTTGTCATATGCAACCTTAAACGATTGTATAGGAGTATTAGAGGCAGCAAAGTTGGAACTATATAGACGTATTGTTGCTCCTTATGAAGATATTAAAATTGCAGAAAATGGTGATTTGGAACTTTCAGAAAGTGGTGACATAGTTCGTGAAATTATGAAAGGATAAAAGAATGGAACCAGTTAGAATTTTATCTCAAATATTAGAACACCACAGTAGACTAAGAAAAAGAATAAGACGTCAGTTGTGTTCTAAAATTAGAGAACACAAACATTTATTTATTGATGATTATTGGTTATATAGAAAAATTATAGGTGGTTATCTTGGCGATTTATCAGATAAGAGACTAATCAAATATTGTAAAAAAGTGCAGAATTTAGAAGAGGAGTGTTATGGGAACGAGAGCTGATTTTTATATTATCAGAGATGATAATAAAACTGACTGGATTGGGAGCTTATATAAAGATGGACATCCGGTGAATATTCCAACGGATATACTAATTCAAATAAGCCCTGTAATGTTTGAAGAACTAACAGTAGAGTTTTTACAAAAAGTAGATTCAAAAATAGCATTAAAAGGCGAGAGATGGCCGTGGCCTTGGGCAGATAGTCGAATAACTGATTATTCATATATCTTTGGACTTCATCAATATGAACGAGTTATTGCATATTCTCCCAGTACAGGCTTTTTTGATCCTTTACAAATAGTTCAAGGAAAAGATTTAACATCTGCTCATATTTTGGGAGTACCAAATTTTCCAATAATGTCAAAGTCAAAGTATCTAATAAATATGACAGAGGAGATGATAGCTAAATATGGACTACAACCTACCGAAGCTATATAGAGATTATGGTCAATATTCCAACTGGAGGAATTTTCCATCAGAAGTTGATGGTTTAAAACCAGTAGAAAGAAGAGTATTATTATCAGCATTTAAGATTGCTAGAAATAAATTTGCAAAGTCAAGACAAGTTGATGCTTATACGATTGGTCATTATCATCCTCATGGTGAATGTTATGGAACAATTGTTCAATTGGTCAGACAAGGTTTCTTGACAGGACAAGGAAACTTCGGTTCAAATGTTGGCATTGAATCAATTGGACCAGCTGCCCCACGTTATACTGAATGTAAATCAAAACAGAGAACAATTGATATGGCATTCAAAATAGTCGATCATGTTCAATGGATTCAAACAGAATTTGACGATAAAGAGCCGTCTCATCTGCCGATTATGTATCCAGCATGTTTATTGGGATCTGAATACACTCAAGGAATAGGATTTGGATTCAAAACATTTATTCCTTGTTATGCTGAAAGAGATCTATTGCAAAGATTATTATGGCTTCTTGGTGTCAGAAAAAGGAAGCCTATTATTGCCCCGATAACTAATTGCGCAATAACTTCAACACCAGAAGATATTGAAAAACTATTAACAACGGGGAAAGCTAAGATTTTAGTTGAGGGTGTGATCATAGAACAACCAAGAACTAATTCGGTAATATTAAAATCGTGGCCACCCGGAAAGAAATTTGAATCACTTCTAAGAAAGTTTTCAAATGAACTCAACGATGGAATGATCGGATTTACTGATCTTTCAGTAACAGAAACAGAAATTAAATTTCAAGTTTTAAGAGAACGAAATAGAGATAAGATTTATAAAGAATTTGTTAATAAATTAAAAAATGTTATTAAAGGGAGCATCCCTTTTGAAATTGTTGTAACTGATGTAAACCAAAAAGTTATTGTAAAATCAGTAGATGATATGCTACTTGATACATACAAGATGTTCTGTGCAATAAATGAAAAGATGTTAAAACATAAAGTTAAAAGATTAGTTGAACTTATTGCAGAATATAAAGCTCTGGAGATAATCCGGAAACCTCTTGGAATATATATCAGTAAAAATTGGGATATTGAAGATGCTCTCAAATCAATTGAAAAAACAACAGATGTCTCTGCCGAAACTGCAAAAGCATTGATCAATAAATACAGGATTAATAAAATGTTCACTCTGAATACAGAAACAACTGAAATAAATAATGAAATAAAAGAATACAATAACTGTTTATCAAATTTAAATAACTTTGTATTGGAGCAATATAATGGACTTCAATGAAACTGATTATATATGTAGAGAATGTGGGGGGAAGAAAAATTGTTAGAGGGCATTCTATAATAGATAGAGTGTGTCCTGCTTGTCATGGCCGGGGAAGAAAAGACTGGATAACTTATGCTATGGGAGAAAAAAATCCTTATGAACCTCCTGACCATCAATTTCTACATAATTTAGTTATGAGAAATATTCAAATACTTGTAAGTGAAATTCACATGCAAGCATTAGAATTGGGAATAACTGCTGATGTTTCGGTAGAATTTAAACACAGAAGCGGGCATGGACCACATCTAACGGATAACTATCCGATTACAAGTGAATCATTCCCAAAAATTAGGGGTTTGTAAAGGAGATATTTATGTATAGAATAGTAAAAGAGTTTACGTTCGCTATGGGTCATCGGCTTAGTCGTCATGGTGGAGCATGCAAAAATATTCACGGACATAATTATACTGTCCTTGTTGGTCTGAAAAGTGAGCAACTAAATGATAAAGGAATGATAATGGATTTCTCAGATCTAAAACATGTAGTCAAAAGATTTTTAGATTCAATGGATCATGCTTTGATGCTCAGTAAAAGAGATGAAAAGATTGCTGAAAAAATGAAGGAAATTATACCCTCCTCAAAAATCCTTATAGTTCCTTATGAACCAACAGCAGAGAATATGGCCAAAGATATATTTCAACATGTTGGTGAAATATTAAAAACAATGTGGTATGTTGATATTGATTATGTGACTGTCTTTGAAACAGATACGTCTTCTGCAACATATTCATCGGATTAGAGGATAAGATAGTGATTGAAATTATTAAAAGATCTGGTCTACTTATACCCAGACAACATGAATATGATGATTATTATATTAAAATTAAAGAATCCTTGGGAAGAAGGACGAAGGCATATAATTCGTCTATCTATACTATAAATAAATTCTATCTTGAATCGGAAAAGTTTCTTTTAATACCAAGAAACTTTCCGATTCAAAAATACATGTTTGATTATGAAATAAAAGATTTTAGGCATGATGGTAATCTTATTGAAATTGAACATAATATAATACCCAGAAGTAAAGCACAAGAAAGAGCTATTCGACATTTAATGTTAAATGAGAATGCCACATTACAACTTGCACCTGGTGTTGGAAAAACTGTTATAGCAATTTGTATGATTGCTGAAAGAAAGAGAAAATCTATGATTTTAGTTCATAGAGACCCTCTTGCAAAACAATGGCGAAATAGATTAAAACAATTTACAAATCTCGAAGATAATGATATTGCTGATTTGAGATCAAACACATTTGAGAAAGATTTAGATAAACCTGTTATTATAGCAATGGTTCAAACATTCTTATCATTATTAAAAAGAAACCGTGAGAGGTTTTTAATAAAATTAAATGAGGCAAATATTGGAGTATGTGTGGCTGATGAAGTTCATACATCAGTCGGAGCTCCAACATTTTCGGAATGTTCAATTCATATTCCTGCAAAATACACATATGGATTAAGTGCTACACCATATCGGTTTGACGGCAATGGTGATATAATCGAATTTCATCTTGGTGATATATTTTCAGATGATGATTTAGAAGGTACGATGGGGGCAAAAGTTACTGTATTCCTTTTGGATTATCAAATAGATACACCACGCAGGACACAGTATATACGGTGGGGTGGCGATTTTCAAAGAGCACGATACCTCAACCTCATTAAAAAATCAAAACCGTTTATGCGAGCGATAAGAGGGTTATTAGGCAAATTTAAAACAAGGGATCTGATATGTATGGCTGAAAGAATCAAATTAATTGATGAATTATATGACTGGATGCCTATTAAAAGCAAAGCCAAATTTTGTGCTTCTGGTGGACTTGAAACTCTTAATGCAAAAGCAACATTTGCAACACCTGGTAAATGTAGAGATGGAATTGATGCACCATGGAAAGATACAGTTATAATGACATCTCCAATATCAAATATAGAGCAAATAACTGGCCGAATTGTACGAAATAGCGAAAATAAACAAACTCCTATTATAGTTGATATGGTCGATTATGGTTGTTCAGATATTGCAAACACATTCTATAAACGTGAAAAATTTTATAATAAAAAACAATGGCCAGTTCAATATTTTCTGTTTACAAATAACAAAGTAAAACCCATTGATAGCGAGGTAACACACAAAATTCTTAGAGGCGAGTAAATTAAGAGGAAAACTTAAATGGAATTATGTAACTATGGTTGCGGAAAAAAAGCTAAATATCAATTTAAAAATGGGAAGCAGTGTTGCAATAAACACTATAGACAATGCCCAAATCAACGAAAAAAAATATCAGATAAAAATAATCCATTCTTTTCAAAAAAACATACACTTAAAACAAAAGAGATATTAAAAAATTATGCCATGGATAGAAAAGATTCTAAAGAAACAAGAAAGAAAAAGAGCAATGTTTTAAAAGGACCGTTAAATCCAAATTATGGAAAAACATGGAAAGATTCTAAAGAAACAAGAAAGAAAAAGAGCAATGCGAACAAAGGAAATATTCCATGGAACAAAGGCAAAAAAAATTATTTAACAAAGGAACAACTAAAAAATATAAGTTCTAAAAATAAAGGTCGAACCCCATGGAATAAAAATAAAAAAGCATGTTTCTCTATCAAAACAATAAGTAATATGAGAATTAGTAGTAAACTATCCATTGACACTATAAAAGAAAAATACCCATTTTTCTCAAAAGTTGAAGAAATGAGATACAATCCAGATAAATCCAAAGAAATTCAGGTTCACTGTAAAAATCACAATTGTAAAAATTCAAAAGAAAAAGGTGGATGGTTTACTCCTACATTAATGCAAATACAATGTAGAAAAAATCAATTAGAAAAACAAGATGGAAATGACGGTAGTTATTTCTATTGTTGCCAGAAATGTAAAGAAGTTTGCCCATTATATGGATTACAAAACGACCCATATACAGATACCGATAAACCCCATACTTCAGCTGAACTTAATACTTTAAATCAGTTTGTCTTAAAACGAGATAGTGAAATTTGTCACTATTGTGGTGAACATGCAACTATAGTTCATCATTTACGACCACAAAAATTAGAACCATTCTTTGCTTTAGACCCAGATTATGCAATATCTGTTTGCGCAAAATGCCATTACAAATATGGGCACCCAACTGGTAGTAAACATTCAACTGGTAATTTAGCAAAACTAGTTTGTAAATAAAATCAATTGAGGAATAACAATGAAAATTAAAATGGATTTTGTGACCAACAGTAGTTCATCATCATTTGTAGTTATTGGAACTCATATAAAGTTAGATGATGTACCAGAAAATATTATTCAAAAGGTTAAAGAAAAAGAAGGAGAAGATATAGATCTTCAAGAAGCATTCAACTATGAAGCTGATATTTTTACTGAGGGAAGCGATCTCACTTCTACATCCGGTCCTGATTATGATTATGATGGATTAATAGTTGGTATTGAATATACCAAAATGAAAGATGATGAAACATTAAATGAATTTAAAACAAGAGTTCAACAACAGATTATGGATTGTTTTGGAATAGAAAGTGAACCAGGGCATATTGAAGAATGTTGGGAAAATCGGTAATGAAAATTAAAACGGATTTTGTAACTAACAGTTCATGTGCTAGTTTCATTATTGAAAAAAGAAACTTATCCAACATTCAAATTCTTCTTATTCAAAATCATCATGAATTTTGTAAACAATATCATCCTAAATCTTTGGAGTATACTCCAGATCATAGTGGTTGGGGTATAAGTGAAACGGGTGATTTAATTATGGGTGATACAGGAATGGATAACTTTGATATGTTATGGTTTTTATTAGAGATCGGAATAAATGAAGATCATATAGAATATAAAGGATGTTATGACTAATGAAAATTAAATCTGATTTTGTTACAAATAGTTCATCAACTGCCTTTGTTGTTATGGTACCAAATAGCTTCCATATAAATGAAGACGAAATAAAAACATATATAAATAATAATTATGATGAGACATATGAAGAGGCTAAAGAAGCAGAAGCATTTGATGAAATATATGACTGTATAGCATCTTTAAAAAAAGGTGATAATCTTTGGACGTATGGAACAGATGGAGTTCACTTTACCATATATAATTCCATACTTGATCTATGCAACGAACATAAGTTTATTTTAGCATCTCTCGAAATGAATGGAGAAGGAAATAATATTATACAAGGTGTGAAAGAAGAAATCATTGAAAATATGTTAATTAATAATATGGATGTTTTATCTATGTTTAAATCTATACAAAGAAATGATAAAAATGATACTTCAAAGAATAAATAATCAAAAAGGTTTTACTTTGCTTGAGTTAATGGTCGCTATATCAATAATTGCTATTTTGATAGCAATTGTAGTTCCACATTTTTATTCGATGACTACAAAGTCAGAAAATAATATAAAAATTATAACACAACAGGAAGAAAAAGTAGTAGATGAAAAAGCTCCAAGTCCGCCAAAACAACCGGAGATTACTAAATCAGATGGTAAAATGAATCAGCTGTAAAGGAGAATAAAATGTTTCTTAAAAAGATAAATAATCAAAAAGGTTTTGAATTAGTTGACTTGCTATTTGGTTTAGCAATAACTGGTATTATAATGATTCTTCTGTTTGGACTCTTTCTTGCAAAGTCAGATTCTGATAGTAAACAACCACAAACTACAACACAAGAAGAAAAAGTAGATGAAAAAGCTACGACTCCTCCGAAACAAAAGGAGGTTACTAAACAAAAAGGAGAAATGAATAAATTATGAAATTCGCATTTATTGCAGACCTTCATCTTTCGAGATATAGTCAAGATAAAATTGAAGATGAAACAAATCTTCCTGAGCGATTGCATAGTATAAAAAGAGCTCTTTGTGAAGTAGGAGATTATTGTTGTGAAAATGATATTAAAAGAATCATAATAGGCGGTGATCTTTATCACAACAAATCAATCATCTATGCAATTGCTCAAGAGATAATGTTAGATTTCTTTGAACAATATGAAGATTTAGAATTTTGGGTACTTGATGGGAATCATGACTTATCTGGAAAGGGAGCAGATGCAATATCAGCACTAAGACCAATAAGGAATTATATTAATGTTGAATGGGTAACTCAATTTCAAACTGTAGATAATGATTTAATATGTATCCCATATTCTTATGATATTGTAAATCAAGTCAAACAAAATAAGGGAAGGATACTTATATCTCATTTTGGATTAAATGAAGGAGTATTAAATTCAGGGATAAGTATCGTTTCTGACATTGGAATAAAAGATTTAATTGGAAGATATGAATTGGTACTGTTAGGACATTATCATAAACCTCAACAAATTATAAGAGATGATATTAAAATCTATTATGTTGGTTCCCTAATTCAATTAGATTGGGGCGAGAAAGGGGAAGAAAAACGCTTTCTGGTTGTCGATACAGATACTCTTCAAGTTGATGAAATTCCGATAATTCAATATAGAAAATATATTGAAATTGAAATGAATAGTCTTAATAAAGATGACGCGTTAAAAGCTGCCCAACAAGCTAAGGATGATGGCCATCATGTCAAAGTTCTTATGAAGGAAAAAGTCGATATAACAGGTTTTAAGGATGACTTTAATATTGTTGATAAAACAGAAGCCGATATTACTGATAGAGGGATTACAAGTTCAATGTCTCAGGAAGATAGAATTAATCGGTTTGTTAAGATCAAAGAGATTCCACAAATAGATGTAGATGAGTATACCAAAGAAGCATTTGATATAATTCAGAATTGTGAGGTATAATATGAGGCAAATCAATATTCAAGAAGTGGGAATGGAAAATTTTGGTCCTTATATTGATCCAATGATTTTACAATTTAAAAATGACTCTTTAACATTAATAACTGGCCCAAATGGGATAGGAAAAACTATGGCCCTCGATGCCATCCCTTTTACCTTCTGGGGTTTAACAAGTAAGGGAGCAAAAGGAGATGATGTAGTAAATAATGTAATTGGTCGTAACTGTAAAACGTGGGTTAAGTTTATGGATAATGACAATCAATATCTTGTCACTCGATACCAAAAATATACAAAACTTGGCAATACAGTGATTTTAAATAAAAATGGTGTTGATATTAAAAAAGGTCATAAAGAAGTATTACCCGAAATTGAAAAATTAGTATGTTCAAGAAGAGCATTTACGAATACATTAATGTTTGGTCAAAAGGTTAAAAACTTCTTTACAGATTTACTTGATTCTGATAAAAAGTTAATCTTTCGAGAACTTTTAGCATTAGAACAGTATCAATTATTTTATAAAGAAACTGACAAGCGACTAAAGCAAGTTATAGAATCTATTTCTGGAGTTGAAAGAAATAAAGGAATTGATCTTGGACTACAAACTGATGCGAGACAACAGATTCAAATATTACTTGCTGCAGAAAAAAGATTCGATACAGAAAAACAAAATGCTATATTAGAACTGAAAAAATCTATCGAGTCAAACCAAAGATTATTAAATCAATGGGAAGAAAATTTAGTGGGTATGGAGAAAGAAGATATAGATATTGAGAAAACAATATCGGAATTATCAAATATTGAATCAAAGTTAAATTCCATGGAAAGTGATTTAGATAGTCAAGTTCAATCTATAGAACAACAACGAGAAACTAAACTTCTTGAAATACAAAATAAAGCAGTTGAGGCAAAAAATATTATACATATTTTATCCCAAAAAGAATATGATCGTATTCAGGATGAACAATCAAAATTAAAAGATTTATTAAATAATTTAAATACTTCAACTCAAGAAGAAAATCACAAAATTGAATTGAAAAGTCAAAATCTTGAGTCCGATATGAGAAACTACCAGACTCGAATAAATGAAATTGAAGAGAATGTTATTAAGGCTGAAGTTTCCGAATGTCCTCTTTGTGAACAAGAAGTATCAGAAAAAACAATTGACTTATTAAATAAAAAAGTCACAAAATATAATAATGACATTGACAATGCATTTAAGTTAGTTTCTTCATTTCAAGAACAAATTAATGAGAATAATGCTGTATATACAAAAGAATCAAATAGTATTAACGCACAACAAGTAACTTTTCGAGAAGAACACAAACAGATAAAACAACAAGAAGAGGATCAATTAAAAGAAGTCAATAATAGATGGAATGTTGCTATTGAAAAGATTGATGAATTATCACGACTACAAATACAAAAAGTACAAAAGAAAGTACAAAGTATTGATAATGATCTTAATTCTGAGAAGTTGGTATTGTTATCGAAAAAGAAAGACCAAGAATATACTGTAGAACAATTGGATGAAGCGAAAAAAACAATTGACAACATCAAACATGATCTAAAGATCCGAGGAATTCAGATTCAGGATAAAGAAAATGAGGAGTACGACAAAACTCAACTGAATTCATATCTAAAAAGACAAAAAGTTCTTAAGATTCAAATTGAAAAAGCTGATATAGATTTACAAGTTCTTAAGAGAAGACAAACAATATTAGATTTTTGGAAAATGGCATTTTCTTCATCTGGAATTCCATCAATGTTAATTGATGAAGCGATTCCATTTATGAATGAAAAGGTTTCTTATTACTTAGACAAACTTACAAACGGGCGATATATTGTATCATTTGATACATTAGCAGCAACTAAAGCTGGAGAATTTAGAGATAAAATTTCAGTTAATGTTGTTGATACACATACTCGAGCAAACTCAAGAATTCAATTATCAGGCGGCCAAACAAGGATTATTGATATTGCTACAATTTTAACTCTTGGTGATTTACAAGCAAGCATTCAAGACGTATCAATAAACATCTTATTATTCGATGAAATATTCGATGCTTTAGATGAAGAGAATGTTGGATATGTATCAAAGGTTTTATCTAAGCTGAAGTTTGGAAAATCAATATATCTGATTTCTCATAGACACGAAGATCAACTTGAAGCTGATGAAATATTGACTTTGCACTAAGGAATGATTATGAAAATTAAAATGGATTTTATAACAAATAGTTCATCTTCTGCTTTTATAATCTTTATACCAGAAGACTATAATATCGAAATAAATAGAATTAGACATTCACAAGAATATAAAGATTATATAGAAGTTGAAAAGCCAAGTAATGAAGAAATTGAATGTACATTAAACGAGATAATTAAAGAGGGAAAACTTCTTAAAGATGGAAAAGAAATTATGCTTGGTCCGTATGGGTGGGACTCTTTAATTTTATTTGATATCTTAAGAAAAGATGATTTAATTTTAAAAGCGATTGATGTTGATGGAGAGGGTGCAACCACAGTTTCTCCAATAAGCTTAAGGGAGCTTAAAAAATTAGTAGTGAAGGTAGAAAATCAATGAAAATAAATCTTGATTTTATAACAAATAGCTCGTCCACAATGTTCATTATTGAACTAGGCAACAAAACATTGAGGAAAGATATACAAAAGAAATTCGAATTCCATCATGATGAATCTTTTAGATTCTTCAAGAATAAAAAAAATCTTATCAATTTTACCGAAGCAGGAAGAAACGATTGGATTGCAAAAGCAAGAGGAGTTCCTAGCGATTTTTATAATATGGATAAAATATGTTATAAAGAAGCTGCTGAGATATTAGATAGGGGTAAGTTTATCGCTTATGCTAGAATAGACAGAAATGACTGTTATCGAATAGACAGATTTCGTGATATTATAGAAGAATATGACGGAACGATATTACTTGAAACTGGAGATTAATATGAGTCAAGTTAGAATTGTAAATTGGCTTCTCACAAGGAAGTGCAATTTGAAATGTGATTACTGTGGTATAGTTCGAAACTATGAAAATAAACCTTCTTGCTATCCTGATATGAAACATTATATCAAAAACGAAATGCCAACTGAAGTTGTTATTGAAACATTAGGAAAATTAAAAATACATAATCCAAATGTCTTCAATATCTTTTATGGAGGCGAGCCATTATTAAGACCAGACCTTGCAGACATTATTAATTATTGTAATGATAATGAAATATATTATACAATAATCAGTAATAACACACCTGAAGTTCAACCTGCATTGATAAAACTATTTAATAAAGTAGGTCATATAGAAGGTTTTACAAGTTCTGTTGATCCTATTTTTAACGAGCCTGAACTCAACAAAGATCGAGTCAGAAAAAGTATTGAAGGATTACAAAGATTAAAAGAACTTCAAGCAGCAGGGTTGGTTAAAGATGTTGTAGCTGAAATAACAGTTATGAAACATAATCAACATTTCTTACACCAACTTATCTGTAATTTAAGTAAGGAAGAAATATATAGCGATATTACATTTGTAGATATTACAAAAAACATCTATTACGATTTTTCAAATATTAGGGATAAGAATCTTTTAGTTCAACCAACATTAAGTTTAGCAGGACAGTTGCTTGATATTATGCACGACCATTCATTGTTAGTTCATATGAAAGATATTTTAATTCCAAGAATGTTTGATACATTACCATCAAATTTTGACTGCGAGCTTGAGGATGGTATACATAACTTAACAATTGACTCTGATGGAACAATAAGATTATGTTTAAGAATTAAAGGAGTAATAACTCCATATAACACCATAAAAAATCTATTCGATTCAGCATATCCACAACTTTTGTCCAGTGATGTATTAACTGGAATAAGAACAGATAAAAAGCGTCTTTGTGACCTCTGTAATCATTCATGCTTAATGATGAGTCAATATTTTGATAGAACAAATAAGGAAGTGGGCACACTAGTTCACTCAGATAAACGGGAGGATTAAACTATGGCAGAAAAAGAATTAGATACTAATATAATTGTAAGTGCCATACAGTTCTGGAAAAAAGTATATGATGAGAAGCAAGTAATTATAAGATTTACAAAGAAAGATGGTTCGAATCGTATCATGAAGTGTACTTTGGATTTTAAACAAATTCCAAAAAGAGACCATCCAAAATCTGTAAACATTGAAAAAATCCTGAAACTTATTCAGAAAAATAAAATTATGCATGTTTATGATCTGAATATGAAAGGTTGGAGGTCAGTTCCATTTGATCGGATTGAATGGATGGATACTAAAGAGAGAAGATATTATACAAAGAAACAACCGTAAAGGAGAACTTATAAGTGGGTATCTTAAAGAAACTTCTTGCAGAAATCAAAAGTGATGATGTACTTGAAAAAATCAGAATATTATGCGATCAAATATTTGAGCAAGAAACGGGCAACATTGAGCATATAACAATACTTCCAAAAGGACCAAATATATTTATTACACTGGAAGTACCAGGTCGGACTCAAGGAGAAATTTCATTCTTATCATTAGAACGTGAAAGTGAAGATGTATATCTAGCAGTTCTATTTATAACAAGTGAAAAAGAACTGCAAAAGAATCCAGAGAGTCCATCAATAAAGAGGCAAAGAGTTTGGGAAATTAATGATCATAGACCAGAGCAAATACTAACTGGATATGCTAAACAGTATAAATTTTTAAGGGGTGAATAAATGCTCGATTTACAAAATGAAATACGAATTAATCAGAAATATACACATCTTTATTCTTCTGAATATGATAAATCAATGAAGGGGGAATCAACCCCAAAAATTAATAAAAAAGTGTTATTAACACCTGACTATCTAAGACGTATAAGTCTGGAATTTGGTAGCGAAACACCAGTAGTTATTCCACCAAATTGTAGATATATGGAAAAAGTAAACAAAGGTCATATTATTGTTGTTGAAGAACCTCCGGCATTTAGAACTGTCAGCATTAATATGCATTTTCATGCTGAAGTTGATAAATTAAAAGCAGAAGGAAAATTAGAAGAATACAAATATAAGAAAAACTTCGCTGAGAAGGGAGGTCCAAGGCAATTTACATTGGCATTTCCGTATGTTATATTTCTTCTATATATATCAGATTATTATGATATATCTGGTGGGCAAGCATATCTTAGGATTGCAAGACTCTCGGGGTTAGCTGATTACTTGCTTAAAATACCATTACTAAATATAGCTGATAATCAGTATATTTGTTTTGGAGATAGAGCAGATGGTCGGACACAATCATTAAATTCAACAGTAGAAAAAGCAATCAATGTCTTTTGGGGATCTGAATTTAATACTGACTTTATGTATAACTATAACTCATATTCAAAAATTGCTGGGGTTAATTCTTATATGGAGTGGCAAGCATTGTCACAATTAAATCCAATGTTTATTTATAATGTTGATTGGGTTAAAATTCCTATGAATATAGGACAAGCAATAGAAGAAGTAAAACGAACTTATAGCATATCAAAACAAAATGATGTTCAATATCACAGCCTTGCTAGTATGTTTAGTCAACCTTTAAGTACAGGCAAGGATGAAAAACCTACTCCAAGATCTAGAAAGAAATTTAGTTTATTTTATGATGTTGCATCGGGCGTATATTTAAATGAAACTTTTTATGTTCATGTTGGAGATCCTTTTTATATTAAAAATGGTAAATCTCTTTGTTATATTAATTCACTTATTAGCTTCATGGATAGTGGAGATGTAAAATATATAAGAGTTGAACGAGATGATGGAAGACTTATTATATTTAAGAAAACCAAAATGTTTACAAAATATCTCCTTAAAGAAACAAAGAAACTCAGATTTGAAGAAACGGGAATTCTGAAAAATGGAGTAAAGATTAAAGAAGGTGATATTCTAATTATGAAAAATGCCATCGGGGGCATTACATATAAAAGGGTTTCCTTTGTTCGTAAATCTGCAGATGGATTTCATGAAGGTAGATTCGGAGATGGATTTTATATTTTGGAAAATACTGAGGGAGAGATATTTGATACGTCAAAACCAAAATATGAAAATATTATGTTGAAAAAGAACAAACGATATGTCTATGTACCAACTATTGCAAACGTTCCGTTTCAAAATGGTGTCGTTGTTAAATTTAATCAAATTTCTACCAGTAGAAATCAATTACATATTGAAATGAAACATGTTAATCAAAGTATAAGATCATATAATCTTACCTTAAACTCATCAGCAGCAAAACGAGCTAAAAGTCTATATGAAATTGATAAACTTAAACCTCTACCACCAGTATTTAGAGTGGGTCGAAAAATGCTAGCTATAAAAGATATAAATGAGACAAAATTATTAAATAATAGTGTGTTTGGTTCTCCTGCTGGCGTTATATTTGAAGGAAACAGAACTAGACTTATTAAACCAATTCCTCCAGAAATAAAAAAATATATGTTGGGGGAAGATAAATTTCGTATCCAGAGTTTTGATATGGATATTGAATTTACTATAGGAGATAAAGTAGTTGTTTCAGATTGGCATAATCCAGTTAATATGTTGTCAGTCAAAGTAATTCAAGGGTTTAAATTCGACTCAGCTATTGGTGATATATTTTTCATATTAGCTGATAAAGAAGGGACTCTACATCAAGAAAGATATGTTGATGGAGCAAATGGAATCATTTATGTTGGTAGAATAAGAAAGATTACAAATAAATTTGGTAAATTGATTGCAGGAACAAAGATCAAAGCTAAAGAAGCCAGCATTTCACAATTCCCAAAGAAAGATATAAATATTATTATTGGATTTATAACTGATACGGGAGGACCAGAACCCCTTGTTCTGTGCTCAAATTGTTGTACTTTATGGTACAGCGACGTATTAACAAAATTCCAAAAAACTACAATTAAGTCAAAAAGATGGCCATCATTAAAGCATGCTTCAATTGATGTATCAAAAATTAAGTATCAACCTGGTGATATTATTCAAGGTATTAATGAGTATAGTAATCGAAAGGGATGGTTTGTCTTTACTAATGGAGTAGGTGGTCTTAAAGTATTAGATTTTGCATACTTTACATCATATGCTGATTATTATAGTTTAGATAGATATATTACAGCTAATTCTATATTAGATTGTATTCCGAATCCAAGAATTGGACCAAAAATTCAAAATGAAGCGGGTATAGTTAGAGCGTGGCCAAATTTACATGGTCACTTCTTTACATGTGAAGCATCTGAATTAAGACTTATAAACGAAGAGAGGAGTATAGTAAATGTTCAAAGTAATCCTAAATGATGGTCAAAATGAAATGCCTAAGGATGATGTATTTTATATTATTGCAAAAGAAGGTGTGTATCTAAAGAAAAAACTTGGGGTCATGGAAAGTCTTGCGCCCGTTAAAAATATCTCTATTCTAAATAGTGTTACTACTATGGCTAAAATGCATATTACTAAAATTCCTGGTAAATGGATTGCTAAAGTCATGGGATTTTTTAAAGCAGTATATGAAGAATATAGATCAGAATCTATTGTGCTCCTGTTTTATAATGAAGAAACAGGAAAATATAAAATCATTCCGCCGGTACAAAAAGTTGCAGGTGCATCCTGTGACTACGATAAAGGAATTACTATTGAAGGAATGACAATGATCGGTACTATTCATAGTCATGGGAATATGTCAGCATTTCATTCTGGTGTTGATGATGATGATGAAGAGCACTTTGACGGTCTTCATATTACATTGGGCGATCTTGATGAAGAGTATCCAAGCATCTCTTCATCAATTGTAGCAAATGGCCATAGAGTTATGGTTGATCCAGATGAATATATTGACAAATTAATTCTTATGGCAGAAACAAATGAAGTCGATAATAAAGCTGTAAGAACAATCTATAAAGTACAAGATGGCAAACTAGTTGAAGACGCAACAGCAACACCAAAATTTTATAGCTATCGAAAGTTTGATAGGCGCTATGATGTGAATGTATCTCCAAGTGATCGAGTCTTTAACAAAAAATGGATGAAGATGGTAAGCAAAGGAGTTTACACATATAAGAGTTGGGGACATCAATATGGTTATGGTTATGGTTCCCGAGGATATGCTGGTTGGGGACAACATTATAACTCAGATGCCTGGAAACGAACAGGTATCGTACGTCATGTAACTGGTACACGAGTATCTCCATTAAATGTTGGGCCTGGTAATAAATCACCTCTTAAATTTCCTCCACATACGCCAGAGGGTGACTTTGTTCCTTGCGCAACATGTGTTCATAGAGAGTGTAAACTAACAAATGAGATAGAGAAGGAAGACTTCACAGAGGATATATACCAATGTAATCAATGTGGTGAATTGGTTAAAGAAGAAGGTCTTGAAGGTACAACCATATGTTCTAATTGTTTAACTGATGAACACCTAATTCTTGTGGATGATGATACTCTACTTAACAGTTATGCTCCATCTGATGAATTTGATCACTTATTTGAAAAAGATCAACCTAAATCTGAATACGTAGTATGTCCATCATGTAATAGCAGCTTTCGTGCAGTTCAAGAAGACGCAATATGCCCTTTTTGCTATAGCGAATTTATACCAGAAGTTTCTTCAAAAGAATTATTAGAAGAACAACTTGAAAAAGATGCAGGAACATTTCTAGATTCCGAAAAAGAAGAAGCTAATATTGCTGCACTAGACTTAGCAGCCAAGGAAGAAACTATTGAAAAAATAAAAGAACCAGGATCCAGTTACACTCCAATTCCTGAGAAACCTAACGCGTCATTAAAAAACATGTTTAGACGAGTATTTTCAAGGGAGAGAAGTAGTGACTAGATTACCTATAACTATTATTGGACTTGGGGGAGTAGGTTCTATTCTCTCTGAAAGAATATGCAGATTTCTGAATTATTCAAAGGATTTAGCCGCAGATATTCTATTAGTAGATGGAGATGAATATGAGCATAAAAACTATGAGAGGCAAGAGTTTACCCGCATGGGGAATAAAGCCGATATTAAAGGCACTGAACTTCAGATAAAATTTAGTGAGCTACGGTTTGATTCTTATGAAGCCTTCGTAAACGAAAAAAATATTGTGGAAACTATAAGAGAAGGCGATATTGTATTTCTATGTGTTGATAATCACAAAACCAGAATGATCGTTTCTAATTACTGTAAAACTTTACAAGATGTTATTTTAATCTCTGGTGGGAACGAATTTACAGATGGTAATGTACAGATTTATGTCCGGAAGGAAGGAAAAGATTTAACTCCGGACTTATGTGCTTACCATCCGGAAATTGCAAACCCTAACGATAAGTTACCCGAAGAAATGAGTTGTGAAGAACTTTCACAATCAGACCCTCAGTTGTATTTTACAAATTTGGGGGTAGCAACATTGATGTGCTGGGCTTTTTATAACGTGGTTATAAAAGAACAGTATGAACGGTCTGAAATCTACTTTGATATGCTTAGTATGACTACAGACGCAAAAATCCGAATAGTGAAATGAAGGAGACTTATTATCATGGGTAAAAGTTTTAATCGAGATTTCTTAGAGGCAAAAACTTCAAAAGATCTGAAAAGAATGTGTGTTGATGAACTGGGTATCGTCGGTGTTACCAAGAAACCGAAGGACGATGTTGTTAACGCCATTATGGCTCAGTACGGTAAAAAAGGAGCAACCATTGCTAAAACTGCAGGTGGTAAACTGACCGGACTGGAATTTTCCGGGCAAAGTACGCTGACCAAACCAGGAGCACCTTTCGGTAGCAGAGCTACTACTACCATTCATGTATCATGTGGTGCATCTTCGGGTAATTTCCCAGTCGCAGGGAAGACAGTAAAAGATGTTGGGGACTTCCTGAGAGAAGTACTGAACGTTGATCGTCTGTCTACCGGTCTGGTAAATGGTAAAGCAGTCGATGCTGATTACGTACTGAAAAACGGTGACAATCTGGAATTCCTGAAACCAGCAGGCAAGAAGGGTTGCTAACTTAACTGTTGGGGGGTCTTCGGACCCCCCACCAGATAAAGGAATGAAACCATGAATGAAGACATACAAAAAATCTTACAAGACAATGACGTTGATAAAATTTCATTTTACTTTGTCAACAGTCCAGTTGTAAATAATGCATTTACAACTTGTGTTTTTATAAACTCCTCAAAACAGCGAATTGAAGCACGAGGAGTATCTATATGTTCTCTCTTAGATACATTTTCTAAATCTGAGGGAAAGAACAAAGCATTTGGTCGTGCTATTAAAGCTCTAGTCAGAAAAGAGAACAACTGGAAAATAAATGGTTCTGGTCGTGATGACGAGCTCGTAAAACGTGGTGTAAAGATAAAATCAAATGACGATGAGCTCCATTTCAGGAATGAAATTGCAGAAGAACTCAAACGAATAGATCCGAGCATGCCTATAACTGTCAGAACAACCAGAGGATATAAAAAATATTCATATGAGATTCCTGTGAGTTATCCTGTCAAATTAGCCAACTCGCTATATAAATATAAATCTCATTATAGACCTACCCCAGTTGGAGATGACGAACAAGAACTAATAAGAAGAGCAATTATATTTACAGAACCAATTGAAAATCATAGTGAGGAGTTAGACTCAAGATTGGCTTAATTCTTATGGGGGGATGCTTTTAACTCCCCCCAAAAAATAATGATTGAAAAGGAGACTATAAAACGTGGTATTTAAAAACGTTGTAATTATTGGATTAGGAACCCTTGGAGGGTTCACAGCAGAAGCAATCTCTAATTTAGAGAACACCGAAAAGCTAGTCATAATAGACCACGATATAGTTAAGAAGAAGAATTTAAAAAATTCTATCTACAGACAGATTGATGTAGGTATTCCAAAAGTTGAAGCTTTAAAAGATATTTTAATGGATCAAAATCCAAATATAGAAATCTGGGCGTTTCAAACTGAATATATTGAAGGTGTTACGAAACTTCCAAAAGAAGATTTGGTAATTGATTGTCGAGATTTTACATATGATCGAAAGTCTGAAATTGACGCAAGATTTTATATATCATCAAGATACTTGATGGCTGATTTTAGAAAGAATGTTACTTATAAAAAACAACAAGCTGGAAAATACATTACGGAATTGACAAAGAATGATTTAAGACATGCAGCATCAATTATTTCAATGATGATTGATAACGTTTCAATTGCAGCTCTTATAGAAATTCAAACTGTCGAAAAATATGAACTTGATTATGTTAAATATTTTGAGAATAATTGTTATGATGTTATTTATGATAATGTAATCGGCGAAGATAAATTTGTAAATCTGCCGGATAAGATCGTCCCAATTTTAGATATAAATAAAAACAAAGAATTAACTTTATTTCTTGGAAGTAAAGTTTATCCAATTTCTGAAAAAGTAATTCCTGTGAATGCTTTAAAGAATAGCAAAGACTTAATTTCAGTATTGACATCTATTGTAAGTTGTCAAGAAGATTTTAATAATTTTGTAGTATCAGTTTTTGATGAAGGTAATAATACTTATATTGAATTAATTCCTGAAACAGGAGCTGCATAATGGAAATACTAAATGTTGAAGTAAGAGAATTTATTATGCCAAGAAAATTAATTTATAAAAATGAATTATACCAAATTACGAAATTAGCAAAAAAATTCGAGATTAAAAATTATATAGTTAAAACTGTTGATGGTAAAATCGACATGGTAATTTTAAACAATCCACATCCAAATGCAATTCCAAGGACTGGAGAGTTTTGTATTCCAAATAGTTTGAGACAGCATGAACTAACAAAAAACTCAAACTCAATGATAATTAGTATGTTATCTTGCTTTAACTTAGACAACTGTTACTTTACACCTTGGGGCGAAATAAAATATAAAAAACAAGGGGTACTAGGGACATGGAAGAAAAACGATTGAGTGATAAAGAAATGTCAAATCAGGTCGAAACAATTATTGATGATCTTGTAAGTAATGGTAAAAAAGCTGTTAGATCATTTTTTAATTTGATGGTTAATAGAACTGCACAAACAGCAGAAGACTTAGTTGATAAAGGCATTGGTAATTTAAAACAAAAAATAAATGAAAGAGAGTCAGATGGCCAAGACAAAAAAGTTTAATTTAACAGAACCACCATCATTGTTAGAACAAGAGATTGTTCGCATAGTCGATAAGGCTATCAAAAACTCACAGATACAGTTGGCAGTAGATGATATAAAAATAATTGCGCATGAAGTAATGCCTGATATAGATCAATTGATTGCAAATAAAGTAAGTCAACATTTCTGTGAGATAGGACAATTTATAAGCGACAAATTCAAAGCGGGGGATTAATAAATGCCTAAGTTATTAGATTATGAAACATTTTGTGAACCCTTAGACGAAGTGACGTCTCTAAAAACATTTGGAAAGAAAAAGTTTCACCCATTTGGATTATTTTCTGAACAAATATTTGGTCCAATGAGGAATTATACTTGTCAATGTGGTACATATCATGGAGTATCAAGATCTGGAGGCAAATGTGATGACTGTGGAGTTGATATTATAAATAGTGATGCTCGAAGAAAAAGATTTGCAAAAATCAAAATACCAATACCAGTTGTAAATCCAATATTTTATGATCTACTGATAGATCTGGGTGGGAAGACTTTGAAAAAAGCAATTGATAATCTTATGAAAAATGATCAAAGCGTTCTCTATAAAACTGGAGATGAACTTGTTGTTACACCTATACCCGAACAAATCCCAGAAGGAGTAGAAACATGGGAACGTGCAGAAGCTATTGAAGTTCTTGTTAAAAACATTGCAACAGAAATGATTGAAGAAGGAATTGCTGAATGGCAAATTATTTTAAATAATATTAATAGTCTGCTCATAGACGAAATTATTGTTCTCCCACCTGATCTTAGACCAACATCAAAAAGTTCTGGAGAAGCAAAACAACTAATGGACAAAATCAATCGTTACTATGTCCAAATACTCACCAAGAAAGAAGCGATGAAAGATACGATCATTGATATTCATCGAGATAAAGCTCTTTACTATACTTATTTCAAACAACTACAAAAAGATGTGAGTGAGTTGTATACCAGAATTTTGGAAAAGATGGCAAAAAAAGAAGGATTAATTAGAGGGAATATTCTTGGTAAAAGAATTGATTTTTCTGGACGCGCAGTTATTACTCCAGATCCAACTCTTTCACTATATGAGTGTAAACTACCATATTTAATGGTACTTGAATTATTTAAACTTCCGATTGCCAAGAGAATCATTCAACTTGGTAAATTTAAACTTCTTAATAAGGCGATTGATTTTGTAGATCAATGTATTGATAATTATTCACCTGTTCTATTAAAAGTTTGTGAAGAAATAACAAGTGAAGAATGTTGTATATTAAATAGACAACCATCTCTTCATAAATTGAGCATGCTTGCTTTTAAAATTAAGATTACGTTAGATCAAGTAATCAAAATACATCCTTTAGCATGCCCTCCATTCAATGCAGATTTTGATGGAGATCAAATGGCAGTTTATATTCCGGTTACTAATGAAGCTAAAGAAGAGATTTTAAAGAAAATTTTAATTTCTTCTAATTTAAATAGCCCTTCAAATGAAGGTCTTACTACAACTCCAAGCCAAGATATAATACTAGGAATTTATTATTTAACATCACCCAGCTTTTCAGATAAGACAGTTATGTTTAAAAATAAAAGCCTTCCATTGGGTCAAGCTGAATTTAACAAACAACTTCCAGAAGATTATCCAATAGTTGAAGGTCTTGTTGCTAATAAAGAACTTCTTACAATCCTTAATGATATTAAAGATAAATATTCTAGCGATATAACTATACAGGTTCTTGATAATATTAAAAGGATAGGATTCAAATTTGCAACTTTATATGGATGTACTATGTCTTTACAAGATTGTAAAATTGAAGGGATATCCAAAATAAAAGATAATATTTATTCTCATAAGGAAACAAGAGATCAAATTGTTGCATTTTCAGATCCTAGTTTGATTCATGAACTTAGAGATAAATTTAAATATTCATATATGATAGAATCTGGCGCAAGGGGAAGTTGGGATCAAGTTAAACAACTTGTATTATCCAGAGGATTCATTTCAAACTTTGATGGAGAGATTTTAGATCATCCAATTAAAAATTCTTTACTTGAAGGTTTGAATCAAAAAGAATTTTTCTTCTCAACATATGGATGTAGAAAAGGTCTCTTAGATGTTGCATTAAATACGGGCACAAGCGGATATCTATCAAGGAAACTCATTTTTACATGTGCTAACTTACAGATTGATCAAGATCTTGATGATTGTGGCACTACAGACTTATTAGAAGTCGATGTAAAAACAGAACGAAAGGCTCATATGTTAGTAAATAGATGGTGTCTTTCAGAAGATGAATCATCACTATATAAAATTACTCAAGATAATTATAAAGATATAATTGGAAAATTAATTCAGATACGAAGTCCTATTTTATGTAAATCTGATAGACTCTGTAAAAAGTGTTATGGAGATTTATATAAAAGTTTAAATAGCCGATTTGTTGGTATTATTGCTGCTCAAACATTAGGAGAGAGGGGAACACAATTAGTTTTAAGAACTTTTCATACTTCAGGTTCAGCAGTAATTAAGGGAGAAGAAAATAAAGAAAACTCCATGAAACAAAGAGATATTATTGGAGATCTTGCATCTGTTGCTGAATTATTACATAAATTTAAAGGAAAAACATATACCGAAATAGTTGATGCTTTATTTGATGTATATGATAAAGATATTCATCACATACATTTTGAATGTGTAGTTACACAATTGATGTGGAAAGATTACAAAAAATGGAGACTGATAGAAGATAGAGAAAAAATTATACCAAATTTCTACTCTGTACAATCTGTACCTAACCGAGAAAGTTGGATTCTTGCTATGGCATTTTCAAATCCAAAGAAGTCTATTCTTCAAGGAATATTATATGAAGGAAGATATTCCGGAGTTATGGATAAAATACTTAAGGGAGAGAAAATTACATGAGAGATCCAGCTAGAATTAAACGTATATTAGGGTTGGTTGAGAAGATCTGGAATGATGCACCGGATCTTCGACTAACTCAAATTATAATGAATGTTCTAAGAATGAATAGCGATCCTTATTATATTGAGGATGATAAACTAGAGGACGCTTTAAAATCAGACTGTAAAGAAAAGGGGATATAACATTGAAAATAATTAATCCAATATCTACAATTCACAACGAAGATAAAAATATCTTCACAATACGACAACTAGATTATGATCAAATTTTATCTACTGTACAAGAAATAGTTAAACCTGTTGAAGAAATTGGATTTCAGATAAACGAGATTAGTCTTAAAGATTCTCGTTTCTCATCAGGAGAGCTCGCCAAGACTCTTAAACAAACATTGGTTATTAAATTACAAAAGGGAAGCTCTGAAATTGATATAAGTATATTTATCCCCAAATTAATTGATGGTAACTATGTTTATATTAATGGAAGAAGAAAAATCCCTTTATTTCAGCTTTTTGATACCCCCATTGTTACAAGGGGTGAAAGTATAAAACTACGAACAAATGTAGCAACTATAATGGTATTTAAAGATAAAGAAATCCCGCACATTCAGATCAGTTTCTTGGGTAAAAAAGTTCCATTTTCTTTAATATTATTGGCGTACTATGGTATTGAAGAAGTTACCAAAATATATGAACTTGACCTTGATATTGACCCAAGCAGTAGTAATCTTTATGATTTATTAAGAGTTGATTTAAAAACTTATTGTGAAGAATCAATCGGATACACAACTGATGATTTTACTCTTGAACTTGGTAAATTGTATTCTAGATATAATGCGAAGTCAAAAGGCGAAGATATATTATATGCTATTGATCTAATTTCTAAAGTTGATATACTCACAGCAAAGTTTATGCAGTATGATTCTATTTTAGAAGAGTTGTCTGAAATTCTAAAAACAGGATTTGTTGATGATACACTATTTATAAATAAACGGGTAAGATGTTTTGAATATGTTGTCATTGGAAAAGTATCAAAGATTATATTTGATTTATGTTTTGCAAATAGAACATCAAGACAACCAAAGTTTAATATTAACTCCACCCAGATTTTATCAGACTGTAATGTTTCAGATATTGTTCAGTTTGATTTCTCAATAAACCCAATTGAAGAACTTACAAAATTATCAAGGATAAGTCTACTTGGACCAGGTGGTTTTAAAAGAGAAAATATTCCGAAACATTTAAGAGATATTTGTCCAACTATGTTTGGGCGTTTATGCCCAGTTGACACTCCAGATAGAGACAACTGTGGAGTTTTACAGAATCTGATTCCAAATGTACATCTTGATGAAAACTTAAAATTTACAGATGATATTTGTGAAGATAATCCAATTTCGATTCCTGTTTCAATGACTCCGTTTCTTAAACATGATGATCAAACAAGATTGCAAATGGCATCTTCACAGATGAGACAATCAATTATGTTAAGAGAATTTGATACTCCTTTAATAAGCTCTGGTTGTGAAGGTCTATATACAAAATACACACAATTTGTTAAGACAGCTAAAAAGAATGGAGAAGTAGTCCATATTGACAGTAACTATATCATTGTTCTATATAATGACGAAACCGTTGAGTTGTTTGATGTTCAGCATAGAAAAATCTATGTTGAACACATGGACTTTATGAACATATATGTTAAATCGGGTGACAAATTTAAATCCGGAGATATTTTAGCAGAAAGTAATTTTTGTAAAGACGGGAATATTAACATTGGAAGAAACTTGCTTACAGGCGTTATGGTATATTATGGAAATAACTATGAAGACGGTATTGTAATTTCAGATAGACTGGTTAATGATGATATATTAACATCAGTTCACTATAAAGATTTGTCATTCACATTATCTCCAGATAAAGTTCTTCTTTCTTTAAAAGAAGACGAATATAAACCATTACCAGAAGAACTTGAAACAATTAAAGCAGGCAATCCATATGCTATTCTTAAAAAATTAAACACTGACGAATATTATTCAGTTTTCTCTGAGGGTATTCCATTAGAAGCTCGAAAAAACTATATAATATCTGAAATTAATTTATACGGTAACTTATGGAATACAGAAATACCTGAATATAAAGATTGGATTGAAGGGCAACTAGATAAACAACAAGACAAGGAAAAAGATCTACAAAAAATCCTCAAAAAAGTTATGCCTAAAGATCAAGCTATGAAAACTATTAAAGATCATAATCTAGATAAATTCTCATTCGCCGGAAAGTATAAACGAAAACGTGAGAGGATAAATGGTCTTTATGTTGAAATGTATGGAGTTCATTTCAGGCGTGTAAAAGTAGGCGATAAAATGGCAAATAGACATGGGAATAAAGGAGTAATCTCCAGAATTGTTCCTCATAATAAAATGCCACAACTACCAGATGGGCGACATTTAGATATCTGTATTAACCCTCTCGGTATAATATCAAGAATGAATATTGGGCAGTTATACGAAATGCATTTATCTATGGCAGTCGATTGTCTAAAACAATCAATGTCACAAATGCTCAAAGAGAATATAACACAGAAACTCATAAGAAAATACTTACTAAAATTTATACGAATAATTGATTGTACAGAAGATGGATGGTATTTTAAACAACTATTTGAACAACTTCCAAAAACAATAACGGAAGACTTTATTCAAAATTTTACCATCGTCCAACCTCCATTTCAATCATGTAGATTGGAGCAAGTTGAAGATGCCCTAAAATTTACAGGAGCAGAATTTAAATATAAAATATATGATCCGTTATCTAAAGTTCATTTGGCTAATCGAATCGCTGTTGGATTCATTCATTTCTTTAGAATGGTTCATATTGCAGAAGAGAAACTTGCAGCAAGAGGTATTGGAGCATATGCAAGACGAACACTACAACCTCTTGGCGGCAGAAAGAATAAGGGTGGTCAAAGATGTGGTGAAATGGAAACAGCATGTTTGATTGGGCACGATGCTCCAATTAATTTACATGAGTTTCTCACAACTAAATCTGACTGTATTGATTTGAAAAATAGTTATATTCGTAAATTCATTGAGTCAAATCTAACCGATGATAGTAAAGAATTAGATGCAGTACCCGAATCTGTTAAATTACTTAGTTCATATCTAACAGTAATAGGAGTTGATTAACAATGGAAAATGGTTATTATACTGCTACTGCTACTACTGGAAATTATAAAGTTGTTTGGGAAAATTTAAAGATTGAAGAAGATAAAGAAAAAATAAAAGCAGAACTTAAAAAAATAGCTAAAGAACAAGAAGAAGATAAAGAAAAACATTTACCAATATTTAATCCAAAGGATTTAGATATATGAAAAAAATGTATTGTCCAATATGTGGTGCCGAAATTATGATCACTCGAAAAGTTCCGGACCGGTCATTTACTATTGAAGAGAATTTTCTTGAAAGTGCTGATCATGATCCTTTTGGGTATCCTTCAGATCTAATATTCCATTGCATGGACGATATAGAGCACAATATTGAACCACAGCCAGATTCTAAAGTTACCCCATCTGATTTCCAGCAGTGGCAAGATGAAGTTGAAATAATTTTTAATAAAACTGTGCTCCCAACTTTATAGGAGAAAAAATTTATGATAGATAAAAAATGTTTACCTGATATTCAATGTACAGAACCAAATATCAAAATTCCTATTATGCAAGTAGGAGTCGAAAATGTTGAAGTTCCATTTAAACTTGAATCTAAGTATGGTGGATTTCATCAAATGATTGCAAACGTTGCTATAAGAACTAGTCTTGATGCTGATACTAAAGGCATCTCAATGTCTAGACTCCTACTTACATTAAAACCATATTTAGATCTACCATTAAAAAGCGCATTGATTAAAGAAATTTTACAAAAAATGCTTGAAAATGTTGGAGGTGCCGGAGCGTATATGACATTCGATTTTAGAATGCCAATTATTAAAAAATCAATTATATCTGATAATCAATTTCCTATCTATTATAAATGTAGATTTGAAGGACAGGTATATGAGGTTCAAGTAACACAACCAACCGGACCAAAAAAACCTGGATTGGTTTACAGATTCTTTCAAGGAGCAACAATTCAATATGCTTCATATTGTCCATGCTCTGCTGAATTATGTAGTGTTCTTGATACAAAAGGATTCCCTCATAATCAAAGATCATTTGCTCATATAATGGTTGAAGCTAATCCTTATACTGATAAATATGTTTGGTTGGAGGATATTATTGAAGCCGTTGAAAACGTAATACCAACGCAACCATATCCAATTATTAAGAGAGTTGATGAACAGGAGATTGCTCGAGTCGCAGGTGAGAATCCTATGTTTGTTGAAGATGCGATAAGAGCTATATCTCAATCATTAACTAACATTGACGGAATTCGTGATTGGATTATTAAGTGTAGCCATGAAGAATCAATACATACTTCTGAAGCCATTGCAGTCAACTGGAAAGGAATCCCAGGAGGATTTGATGGGAAACGTTACTTATAATGGAAGCTTGGAAACATGAGAGTTTTAACTCATATAATGTTTATAGTCCTTCTTGTGGACGTTTTCGATTCCACCTTACTGGACAAGAATATCCTACAAGATATGAAACAGTAGAAGATTCTGAAAGACTATCTATTAGAAAAGGAGATATAGTCAGATTTGGTTCTGGATATTATGAGCGAGATTTTGGAGATTGGAGAGATTGGTTTCCAACTAGTAGAGTTGATAAGAAAAAGTTTTGGAGACGTAATCCAATTATAGCAAAATACGCTGATAACCAATACGCTGTGATTGTTAATCGCTATAGATGGATTAAATATAAACGACAAACATATATAGACTATGGTAAAATACTCATGTTTCTTACAGGATCTAAACCCTGTAAAACAAGAAAATATTATGTTACTAAACCATATAGGAAAACATCAACTTTTCCACATTTACACAGAGATGGGAATATTTACGTTAAAATGAAAAAACCATTTAAAGTTATTGATAAGACGTGGTTTTTATTTGATTTTAATTTATCAGAGTTTATCGCAAAACTATTAACTAAGTATGGAGATTCAGAAGAATCTCGAGACATGTTTCTTAAGAAAACAAAACAAATACTGGAGACAAACATATGAATAAAGAGTTCGATGTAATAAATCTTTACTTCAAAGAACGAGATTATGAAGTCGAAGCCTTTGGAGAATATTCAGATGACAAATCTTTAAGCTTTCCTAGTTTCCTCCTATTTCTAAAAAGATATGCAGATAAAGCTATAGAAGCATACGCAGGAAAATGGGAAAAAGAATTACCACCATGGTTAGATTCATGTGTAGAATTTGATAATCATGGAGTAGCACCAGTAAAGGCATACGAAGAGGTTATAAAAATCCTAGCTCTCGCAGGAGCTGCACTCGAAACATATACTAAAATTAATGCCGAAAAATGGAGAGAGAATCCCAAAGAGGATTCAAAGAAGTGGAAAGACTAATATTTTAAGGAGACTTAATCAATATGAACGAGAATTTATCTCAAATGGTAAAAGATGGACCTGCTATAGATGAAGCAGTTGCATTTTCGGAGGCAGATTTAGATTTACCCGCCGAAGAAGTAGAAGCAATAAGTGAAGAAGTACAAGACAATACAATCAGTATTATATCTCTGTCTGACTGGTTTGAACAAAATTGTGACCAGTTTGATAACATCAATCAAGTTAAAGTTGCCATCAGAGGAGTCGATCCGGCGAAAACCTTAATTATGGCAGTCAAAGATTCAAATATTGAACCGGATTCCGAAGGCAATGATAAGAGGAATCTAAGAGTATTTGAAAACGCTGACGTACATCCAGTTCTGAACCTTCCTGCTACATTGATGGATGTATATAACAACGGGTTCAGAATAGTCTATGAATATGAGAATAATATCTTCATTAAATGTTATGGGGTAAAAACAGGACTCATTGCTGTTTTCTGTAATAACATTGATGGAAAGATGATTCCGTATGCTACGGCCAGAGTTAAAAAGAAAGATACTGAACTCGAAGTAACTACAAGTAATGTCACTGAAATATCAGCAAAACTATTAGTCAATGCTGATTTAGAAGCATTACAACTTCTATACAAACAAAGCGCAAAAGCAATTGATGGATTTACAACTAATCAGGATGTTGTAAACTGGTTGCTTGAGAGACAAGAAGAAGTCACAGATATTAACCATCATCTTCAAATTGATGGTGCTCTCATTGACATTTTAACATAAGGAAGTTGGGCGGGACTGTGAGCCGTGGATTGACAGTAATACTTAAAAGTCAAAAGGCGACCACCCCGCCCATTACTTATTATGAATATTAACAAAAATGTAAAGCTAATTTTAAGAGATGTTTATCTTTACGATATTGAAGCATGTCATTATACAATAATGACAAAACTTGGAATGGATCTATCTGGAGTTGATCGAAATAATAAATTAGAAAGAAATATTCAGATAGGCAAAATGATGAGAAAGAATCCCAAATTAACATCAATATTACGTACTACAACCAGATCAATAATTGATGAATATATCTTACGTAATAATATCACAGATGATGATATTATTCTTAGACAATATGATGGTATTATAATAACTAAAACTTTAGCAGAAACTAATATCCATCATGTTCCATTAAACATAAGAAAACATTTTCAAATATTCATTTCATCTATTGACCGAAAAAAATATATTGCATTTGATAGTGAACTTAACACATCTATAAAAGGTGTTGCATTTAGATATAATGCAATTGATAAAATCTACGAGCAAATTTGTAGAATCAATTACGCAAATAAAGATTCCATCTTTCGGAATCTACAAAAAATAAAAGATAAATTTATAAACTCAAACAATCCAAACTTGTTTGGAGTTCCATTAAAAAACGGAAAAGTCAATGTCTTCTTAAAAGCTTATGGTGAAATGGAGATTTCTCCACAAACATTAAAAATTATGGATACAGATGATATTGATAAAGATAGATACTTTAAGTTTTATATTCAACCGTTTACTAAAAGTATCGTAACAGAATTTGTGAGGTAAAAAATGATAATATTAAATTTAGGCGCAGGAAAAATTCAACCAATACTGCTTGGTCAGGATAAAGGACCGCATCTTTTAATTAATTTAGATACATCCTATTATTCAGCTTGGGAACCAGAAGATCTTGAAGATATAGTTTCTCTTTGGAGAAAAAATGGCAGTACAATAGATATGGAATATTTTTGTAAAGAAGATGCATTTACATTTATGGAAAGGACACAGATAGTGTTTGATCGGGTTTGTGCATATAGATTTCTTGAACATATTCCTATGGATAGAGTTCTATATTTTATATATCTTATGTCAACTGTTGTTAAAAAAGAAGGTCTTGTAGATATTGTTGTTCCTGATTACGAAATATTAGCAAGTATGATTTTAAAAGAAGATCCATTGGATCCAGCTGGCGGAAACTTTGAAGCACATAATATAATACTAACAACTGAGCTTCTAAATGAACCAGGATGTCCACATGCATCCATATGGACATCCTCTCGAGCAGAGTATTTCTTTGGCTTAGAAGAAAGATTTATAGTGAAGAATTGTATATCTTCTTATGATTTCGATGGTCGAGATATATATTTAAGATTTTTGGCTGAAAGAATATGAATGGGTTAAATTCCGATTGCACAACAAATCCATATAAGATAAAACATCCAACTATATCAGAACGTACTCACAGTGCCAATTTAATTTTATATGTTGATCATATAGACGGAGTACATATTGCAAAAAATCGTTATGGTCCATCAGGAAATGTTAATACAGAATGTCTTGTTGATATATTAAGTCATATATTAGCTGAACAGGTATTTGATGGTAGAATGGTAATGTTTCAAGAAGGTATGAAAAGAAAGTTGATAAAAGCAATGACTAAAATAATCAAAAAGGGGTGATTAGGTGACACCGTTTCATGAACGAGCAGAACAAATGGGCCTCGATATAACACACGCTGAAGAAAAAGGTATGTACTCTTACAACGATTTATATGGTGAAGTTATATATCGTCAGCTTGCTACAAAATTTACAAACATAGCTACTCCTAGTCTACATGAAACAGACGGTTTAGCAGTTCCTAAACTAGGTATATTTACCAAAAAACCAGAGTGGATAGATTATAAATATGCTGGATGTGTCTCTGACATGTACAAGTTTATTGGCAACGATGTTTTAAATCAAAAGATTCGAGAAGCAATCTTATCTGTTGGCATGCCAATATTAGAAGAGAATACAATTCTAGATGATCTTCTCACAAGGATGAGAAATGAAATTATCATCCAAAGTTCTCAAAATGTCCCAAATGCTGGTGATGTATTACCAGTGATGATTGTCAATAATAGCTATAACGGTACTAGAGCAGCAACTATTGCATTTGGTATCACTATGGATTATGATCACAGTAAAATCACATTTGCATTTACTTTGGGAGAATTAAGACAAGTGCATATTGAGAGTTCAATGACCAGTGTAACTTCTGCCGTAAATTCATATATGCAGGTCTTTACAGATAGTATCCTTGATATGATTACTCAAAGTTTTGAGAGTAGAGTAACAGAGGACGAAATGCTGACCTTATTAGATGTTATTGAAGGTTACGGCAAAAAAAGAAGAGAGGGAATTTCAGCTCTTCTTGATAATATATCTCCCGAGTCAGGACTTCCATCAGCTTGGCAGATATTTCTTGCAATTGTATGCTACAGTAGTTTTGAACCTAACCTGAATATCAAAAGGTTATTGGAGAATGCTGCGGAAAGCGTACTTGTAATTCCACCACGGATGTATGAAGTCTTAGATAGACTTCAATCATCATAGACCCATAGCGGGTCCTCCTTGTTGTATCCGGTACTTAGACCATACCGGAGAGTTAGTGAAGGGGTGTCGGGTGGGAGGTATGAACTGGGTTGGTACCAGTTTGGAGACCATACCTCTCATCCTTCACTTTTTATAGATTTTTTTTGGAACAAAAAATAAAAGGAGTTCGATTTAATATGCCAGAAGAAAAAAGAGTATTTACTCCAAGCGAATCATATGATCTCCAAGTTAAAATAAAAGATTTAGATTATACAAATGATATGACAAATATAGTATTTGGTTCGTCTCTTTCAACTGCATATCAGGTTGTAACCTTAACAATGCAGATCGACCCCAATGATGTAATAGTAGAAGATATCTTTGGTGGGGAACCAATTAAGTTAAGTATAACATTACTTAGAGAACAAAGTTATCCTGGTCCTAGAATTGATATTGAATTATTATATGTATCTTCTGGTTTTCAACTTACACAGAAAGATGAAATGTCTAAAATGACTCAAAAAGATAGAACAACATTAACTGTAACAACTGTAGCAAGAAAAGCATATATCATTATGAACTCTCTTGTTAATAAAGTATTTATCGGTACTAATCTATCTTCAATAATATCAAGTTTAGCATCTGATGTGGGAGCAACATTAGAATATGATATAAATGGTCAAAATAAACTTGCAATTGATCAAGTATGTATTCCTCCAACAACTTTCTATAAAATCGTTAAAGAGCATACAAGAAATGATCCAGATGTATTTGATGGTTTTTTAGATCAAAGATTTGGGCTATTTGATGGAGTACCTGGTGTTTTCTGTCAATATGATAGTACTGTTTATATTAAAAATCTAACTGCAAAGTTGAAAAAAGCTCAGACGTTCACAGTTTATGAAATGGCAAGTATGAAAGACAAAAAAGAAATGGATCGTATTATAGATGAATCAGCAACCGGAGAAGTCTTTTATACTTATGATACAATACAAACAGATTATTCCGGTAACGCAAAATTTGCAAAGCTGGCAACTTCATTAAAACATCTTGTAAGACCGAACAATACAATAAGCGCAACAATTAATCAGGAGTTAGAAACTGTAGCAGAATCGTATTCATTACATTACCAATCAAAATCAATTTCAAGTCCATTATATATAGATCCTGCCGTATATAGAACAAGATATTATAATGAAGATACTGGTTTTAATACTGAACCAGTAATATTTAATTCTAGATTTTCTAGAACGATTGCTGACTTATCAACTATCTCAATTAATATAGAAAGAAACTTACCAGTTTTAAATTTAATTAATGTTGGTGAATGTGTAAAGTTTAAACCAAAGACTATAGAATATGCAGATTTTGAAGGGAAGTATATTCTTTGGAGTTCTGCTATAAATTTTTCAAAGTCAGGTAATTGGGAAACTACAGCGACAATAAATTTAGTTAGAACAAATAAAAAGAATTAAGGGGAAACCCCCCCCACCCTAATTAATACCACGTCAGTAAGAAAAATAAAAAATAAGTATATCGAGACTTTCACATAACCCTAAACCGCTCTTCTTCATTTCAGACTCCTTTTTTTATGATTTTTAAAAAATTCTCAAGTTCTTATTCATTAATTAATATATATAGTATGAGATATATATCCTAATTTAGAACAAAAATAAAAGGAGATTAGTATGCCAAAACTTCAAGTCACTGAAATTCAAGGAATGGCGGATAATTATGTAGCTGAATTTTTAAAGTGTAAGGCCGACTTTGATTACTTTTGTCGTAGTTACATACTGATAGAAGTTCCCGGTAAAGACGTTCTTCTTCAACCATATAGGAAACAAGTTGAACTTGTTAATCTTATTGAAAACAAACATTATGTATTAGTTTTAAAGAGTCGTCAAATAGGGATTTCTACAATTATTCAAGCATATTCCGCCTGGTTAACGATATTTTATGACAATGCGGTTATTGGTATTATTTCTAAAGACGGTAGAGAAGCTACTGACTTTGCTAGAGCAATTAGAGGAATGGTTGAAAAACTTCCTGAATGGATGAAACCTCCGAAAGGACCGTTAGGAAGAGGTTTTGCAAAAAGGACAGAACAATCATTTATTCTTACAAATGGAAGTAAAGTATTTGCTTCACCTGTTAATCCAAATGCTCCAGATAAAACTCTTCGTGGTAAAGCAATTACTTTTCTAGTTATAGATGAGGCAGCATTTGTTCATCATATTGATTCTGCTTGGACATCAATGGTTCCCGCTCTTTCTACTAATCAGATGCAAGCAAAAAAGGCAAATGTTCCATACGGAACTGTTGTTCTTTCAACACCTAATAAAACTAATGGAGTTGGAGAATGGTACTTTAAAAGATACTATAAAGCAGTTTCAAGACATGATATTTTTGAACCTTTTGTAATTCATTGGAAAATGATTCCTGAATTAGCAGATGATGCTGATTGGTACAAAACTCAATGTGAGCTATTCGATAATGATAAGCGAAAAATTGCGCAAGAGTTAGAACTTAAATTCTTACCAACAGAAGGATCATTCTTTGAAGCAGATACTGTAGAAAAAGTTCAGAATGCTGTTATGGAACCTACTGAAAAATTGAGATTGTTTAATGGGGAATTATGGAGATTTGTAAATCCAATTCCTGGCAGATATTATATAATGGGTGTAGATACAGCACCTGAACATGGAGATGATAAATCTGCAGTAACTGTATGGGATTATGAAACTCTTGAACAAGTCGCCGAGTATCAAGGAAAATGTAAAGTACTTGATTTTATAAAAGTTGTTAAAGTATTAGCAACACAATATCCAGGAATGATTGTTGTAGAATCAAACTCATATGGAAATCAGGTTGTTGAACAGCTTAATAATAGTGAATTTTCATCTATGATATACAAAGAAAAACGAGGCAAACAAACAGTATTACCAGGTCTATCAACTAATACAAAAACTAGACCATTAATGATTGATGCTTTATATTCTTATATTACACAATATCCTGAATGTGTTAAGTCTGAAAGATTAGCACTGGAACTAACTGGGCTTGTAACAAAAACAAATGGCAAAGTTGAAGCAGACACAGGATGTCATGACGATTTAGCATTAGGTACATCTTGTGTATTCTATGTAAGAAAATATGATCCACCAATGATGATTGATACTCAAGAATATACTGCTCTCTCAAATGAGATGGCTAATATCATTGCAGGAAATGCAGATACACAATCTGATTTTAGCAATGATGGAATTATGAAACATATTAAAAATCACATTGACGAAATGGGTGGATTTATTGATATTTTAAATATGTATGATCAAGCTTAAGGAGAAGATTAGATGGAAGATCAAATTGCGCAAATTACTGAGTTATTTGCTGCCCCAAGAGGAACCCTTCAACTTGTAATGAATTATGGGGGAGTCAAAATATATACATCTTCTGTGTTAAAACAAAATTTTATAAAAGCAATGATGAAATCTTCACGGGTAGCTCCTATTGTACCAACAATGGTTAAATTAATAACCAAAGGAGAATTTATTCCTTGTTATCTAACAGATAGAGTTCTTAAAAGTATTCTAAAGAAACAACCTCCTGAATTTAAAGGATTTGCAGGACAAACTTTAGGAAAATATATTCTTGTATTCGTTGAGAATGAGTCAAATATTTTTGGGTTTGCATCTAATAATGAATTATCAATTACAACTTTACATGAACTGATACACAAGACTTCTTATAAATTTCCAAGACAATTTTTATCAACATTTAAGCAAGAACTAACTTCATATTATAAAAATTATTGGTCACAGCTTTTTATGATTCAACGAAATGGTCTTGATGATAAAAGAGCTCAAAGAATAATTAATTTTATTTATAATAATACAGAAAGAAATATTCCATCTAATAAAGTATTAATTGAATATCATAAAATGTTATTAGAAACATTTGGTGATATATCTACATTACCTCCTGAGAAATTAAAAAAATTAGTTACTGAGTATATTGTTCTTATTAAAATTATATTTAAAGCAATGGCAAGCGGAGTACCATCTTTGATTGTCAAAGCCGCTTATGCTAATAGACACATTGTTACTCCATTATATACAGCATATAAAACGACGTTTGGGATAAATGTAAAACATATTAAGGAATTATGTTATCAAGAATTATATGCACCATCCGAGGTAATTTCATTACCAGCATTAGTCAAACGCCCAAGTCAAAAAGTATATAAGATGGTTAACAAACTGTAAGGAGATTTAAAACATGCCAGAGGATGAAAAAACTTTACCTGGTACAGATCTATTGAATCAAGGTGCTAGTGACATGGCTGCTGATAGAGCTCGTAGAATTAGTAGTCTCCACCGATCTGTTGATGATCTAACCCAAGAGCAAAATAGAAAAAGACTTCAAATTTCAACTGAGGTTGATGCATTAACAAAACAGCAACAAAAAATGACGGCACAACTAGAGATGGAACGTGGAGACTTTACAAGTGAAACAGCTCAAGGATATAACACTGTCTTAAAAGGGTTGGGCCGCACAATCAATTCCCTAGCAACAGGTGTTAAAACTATTACAGTTGATACGGGAAAAGCAACTACACAGGCTATTAGTCAATACGGTAAAGCAATTAGTGAAGATATTAGTATAAATAAAACTAACACTATTGCTATGGCCCTTTCCAGAGCAACTCCTCTCTTTGGTTACTTCGCTGCAAAATTTATGGAAACTGATGTTTTTCAAGGTGCAGCCAGAAAAATTAAAGATAAAGTCGGATCAGCAATGTCTGAAGGATTATCAAAAGCTGGTCATGGGATTGCTAACATATTCAAAAAAGGGAAAGATATAGTAAAAGAAGAAAGGGAAAGAGAACCAGCAACAGTATCAGATCTAGAAAAGCTTCAACAGACTATTGAAGGAGCGGCCCCAAAACTACAAGAAGGTGGTTATATTAAACAAGGAGGAATGGTTGAAGTTCATGCAGCAGAAGTTGTTACTCCAATTGATAAACTCCTTAAACAAATTGATGAAGCAAAATCTGCAGATATATCAAAGAAACTAGATAAGACATTATCATTAATGTCTCAAAATTTAGTAAAATTAGAAACTGTTGTTGTAGAAAGAGATGAACAACAGGGAAGCATAGTTCAAACATTTATAAAAGAATTTCAAAATGTTCGAGATACAAAACAAGAAGGTCATCAAAAAAGATTATTAAGAGCCATTCTTGAACTAAAAGTTGGATTAATTGGTATGACTTCTCGTATGAGAATTGCATGGCAAAGAACTCTTATTCAACATCCAGCATTTAGAAATATGCTTCTATTTTCTGATATTATGAAGTCAGCTATAGTTAGCCCAATTAAATTTTTATTTGGTGTTAGAGGCGGTTATGCTGGAGATGTTAGGGGCGCAACACAAACACATAATGTCTTTTTAAAAATATCAAATATACTAGGAATGACATATACAACCTTAATGCCAAAGATTGATGATCTTATAATCTATACAAAGGCAGCAGCAGAAGCCCTTGTTGGTGAGGAAATTACACCTTCAAAACAAGTCACATATACAATGTTCGATAAAATACGAGAAGCCTTAACTGGAGAAAAAGGTATAGAGGAACAAAAATCATTCTCTGAAAAAATGTTTGATAGAATGGTTGAAAAACTTGAACTTGATAAAGGGTCTATGGCTAAAGCTGGTATCACAGGATTTGGGGGTTTTGCACATCCTGGTAGAGTCGTAAGCAGCATGGGCGTACCTCAAGAAGCTACAGAAAAATGGGGTGCAACAAAGGAATGGGCTAGATCAAAATATGAACAAGGTAAAGATACTGTAGTATCTGAACTAGAAAAAATACGCAAACTTAAAGAAGATCAAGAAGAAAGAGAAGGTCCTCATTCTCCAAGTATGGCAGAAAATATTTCAAAGACTGCTGAGATGGCTGAAAAAGATCTTAAGGAAGGAAAGAAATCTGATGCGAAGTTTGAAGATCTTGGAAAGAAAGGTAATAAATTTGCAAAAGAACATCTTTCAGAGACAAAAGGAGTTCGAAGAAGACTAAGAAAATTAGGAAGCAAAACTTGGGATATGATAGTCCTTGCTTTAGGATTCCTTCAAAATATGATGGGTCGTGTCATTAATAAATTTTTGGGATTTCTAGCACCCGTTCTACAATTTTTAGGATTAAAGAAACTTGGAACAATGGCAGCAGGACGAGCAGCTAAAGGAGCAGCAGGAAAAGCAGCAGCTAAAGGGGTGGCAGGAAAAGCAGCTACTGGAGCTGCAAAAAAAGGACTTGCTGGACGAGCTCTTGGTGTCGGAGGAAAGGTTCTTAAGTTTGGAGGAAAACTTGCAGGAGCAGGAGCTGGTCTTTTAGTTGGTGGTGCAATGGGAGCGTGGGATGCATTTTCAGCAATGAGAGATCCAGAAGGTTTTGCAGGAAGTATTTTAACTAGAGGACTAGCTGGATTTCTTGGAGGTTCAGACACCGGTTTTGCTGGTGCCACACATGGAGCCATGAAAGGTGGTGCTCTTGGAGCAGCAATTGGATCTATTGTTCCAGGTATTGGTACATTAATAGGTGGTGGTATTGGAGCAGCAGCAGGGGGTATTCTCGGTTTCGTTGGTGGAAAGAAAATATCTGAAGGTATGTCCAAAACTTTTGGTGCTATAAAAGATATGGTAAAAGGTGTATGGAATATTGTTATCTTCCCATATAAAATGTTAAAAGAAGGCTTAAAAAGTGCATGGGTATTAATGAAATGGGGTTTTAAAATGACTCTTGGAAAAGTATGGGAAAGTTTTAAAACATGGTGGGAAAAACCTGGTCTTGTACAATCAGCAATGAAATGGATTGGAGGTACTATGGCCACTATTTTTGGATATATCAAAATGCCATTCGTATGGATTGGTAAAAAACTAAAAAATATGTTTGGTAGTGATCTATTGGATAAAATATCAAAAACTGTAAAAGTAGTTCTTTACAATATGATGTTCCCAATAGTTGGTATGAAAAAAGCATATACATATCTAAAAGACAAATTTATTGAAAAAGTATCTAACCTTCCAATAATTGGTGCTATTTTTAAGAAAGTTATGAGCACGGTTAAAGATATTCATGAAGGAACTTTAGCAAGTAAATTAGAATCTGCTTTAAATGAACCAGCAAGTACAGTACCTAAACCAGTACCAGTACCAAAAGGATTTGATCCTTCATCCGTAGTTCAGAGTGTGAGTACTAGAAGAAATAACGCACTTGAAAACTATATGGATACTGAAACAAAAAGGTTTGCTTTAGATCAAGAATCAAGAAAAAGAGGTTATAATGAACTTTCTAAACAACTGGGTGAAAAAGTAGATACAGGAAGTAAACAAACTACAGCTGCTATAATGATGAACACAAATGTAGTAGCTTCATCGAATAGCAATCAAATGTCCACTTCCTCTGGTGGTGGTGGCGGCGCGGGCCCATTTAGTTCTGGACATGGATTCGCACAAGATGTAACTAGATGTAATATAAGGTAAGGAGATATAATAATGGCTAATATAAAACAATTAAACCCTTTTAATGGAGTATTTGGACTTCCTCCATCTACATGGATAAGCGATGAAATGGTTGTAAATAGTATGCCTATTCTTGAAATAGTACCATGTAAACCCCATTATGAAAGCGGACTAAACTTATTCAGACTTGATGAAGTTCCGGATACATATTTAAAAATATTGGGGAATCACGGATTTGCAACTCAAGTACCAATTAAATGCGCTTTCTTAGCTGATAACTTTCCAACAGATTCATTTACAAATAATTATACTGAAACATATCTTCAAAAGTTTACAGATGTTGCTTCACAAGGTATGTCACAATTAGCACAAATGGCAGGAGCAGATACAGGAATAGAAGCTGCAGGTAAATTTGGAAAACTTATGACAGATATTGGTGGAGAAATGGGAGGCGCTGCTGGAGGTTTGATGTCGGGAGCTGGTAGTGCAGCACAATCAACAGCTGCAGGTCTTGATAAATTAATTAAAAGAATGCAATCTGGAGAAGCCTCTGGACTAAGTAAACTTATGGGAGGTGGAGCAGCTCTAATTAGTAAAATGGTGGCTGGTCAAAGAGTTGACTTTCCGCAAGTTTGGGTAAATAGTGGATTCACTCCATCATATACTGCAACCATTAGATTATATAATCCAAATCCAGGAAATAAAGCATCAACTGAAGAACATATAGCTGGTCCTCTTGCTGTACTCTTATGCTTAGCTGTTCCAAGATCAGATGATGGTAAAACATATAATTGGCCATTTTTTCATAAAATAAAATCTACTGGAATTTATAATTTAAATCCAGCTGTCATTACAAATATTACTGTGATTAAAGGTGGAGACCAACAACAAATTGCATATAATCAAAATCTTGGTATAGTAGATGTGAGACTTGATTTTTCAAGTTTATATAATAGTATGCTTGTTGAAGAAGGAAAAAATACATTCACAAATAGACCAACTGTAAGAAATTATATAAAATCTCTTACAGAATCAGATGCTGCATTATATACAAAAAGAAATAAAATAAATCAAGTTGTTGGAGATAGAGCTGGTATAAACCTTTTAACAACACGAGTACATCAACCATCTATAGAAGAATTAATACACTCAGTTAAAAATGCAGCAGCCAAACAAAGACAAGCACCCAAAGTAGTCGCTGCAAGCGAACAAAATAGAGTACCTCATGACGCATTTCAAACACAGAACGATCTAGTAACTGATACTGATGCTAGTTTTATTCCGCATCTTTAACATACAGTATTTTTCAATACCATAGTTAAATAATAGGCGAGATATAAATTAATAAGGAATTGAGTTTGTGATGTGAGTTTGTCATATTTTAATTTGTAATCTATTTCGTCTAAAATTTTTATAAGCAAAACATTAACTTGTTGTTTAAAATAGATTTTCATTTTCGTTCTTTTTATAGACATTAGTTGTCTAATATATACTTCATATTTCTTTCCGCATAATGATTGTGCATCTTTTAAATCTTTTAAAAATAATCTAAAAATAATTCTTAAATTGTCCGAATGTTTTGTGTTATTTAATTTAGATACTATCTGTGTTGCAAGAGAAGAATTAATTTTTGCAAGATTACGGGCAGTCTCTTGTGATTTATAATCACTAAATCTATACACAGTTATTTTTTTAGTTATTTCATCAGCTAATTGAATTCCCTTACTCGCTGCTTTAATCTGATATACATTCTCTTCTTCTGATGGTTCTTCTTCACTTCTCAATGCTGATCCTTCTTCTGCTGCTTTATAATATGTTTGCGCAAAACTCTTCATACTTTGAGAAACTCTAGTTCTACTATCTTGCATAAATCTTGATATTGCATCTAAATCGCCAGTTCGTAAACCTCTCGACCAACGTCTTACCATTTCACTTGCAATATAAAAAAGAGCATTAGAGATTGTTTTCTCTCTTGCAAATAGGTGGGTTTTTGTTAAGACTTCCAGAGCATATTTAAATGTTTCATCGTTACAATACTTAAATGTTTTGTGCATCAAGTTTGCATAATGCCTTATGATGAAAAAAATCATCATATATTTATACGCTGTTTTATCTTTCTTCTTTAGAAAGTATTGAAGTAAGAATACATTAAAATTAGCAATTGCATTACTTTGAGTTGCAAATTTAGATTCTTTTCTTCCCTTCCAGCGTCTTTTTGCAAATTCCTTTATATCTTTTTCTGTAAGTCCTGTTAGCTTTAAAAATTCATAAAAATTCTTTTTAACTTCGGGATAATAACACGGTGCAGATAAAGCTCCCAAATTCTTAGCCACAACTCTTGTTAAATGACTTTTTAATCTGGCATCATTAATATTTGCTTTTGCAAGTAACTGCTCCATAATTATACCACCCTAACTGTAATATTATCTTCATTAAAGTAAACGTATTCTGGGCCATACTCTAATAATTGATCTTCAGTTAACTCTTTCAATTCAAAATTAAAGAATATACTTGTTTCTGGTTTTCTTAAACTACAATGACTTATACCATCAATTTCTTGAACAACATCAATAATTTCTGATCTATATACTTCAGCACCAGTACCAAATCTATCCTTAAATGCATCTATGATAGATGTTCTAACAGTATCCTGTAATGATGTTAAAGTACCACTAAACGATATATCTCTAAATACTTCAATTTCAATTTCAAGAGGGATTTGATAAAGAGGTAATGGAATCCATCCTTTTACTGAATAGATATAATTTATTCCTTTATTTTCAACATACACAATTGCATCAGAAACAGCTTCTTCGTAAGCAAACGTTAATGCTGTAGCGTCTGTGCATCTAATAATATTATCTTGATGTTCTAAATGCCTATTTGGATACAGATCCAGAATATATCTATCTCCAACATCACACAACGTAGGTTCAGTTGGGACAATATCAATAACGGATGAAATCGTAGGCTGATTGAGAAGCATTGTATTCAACACACCAAACGTATTTGTAAACTTTATATTTGAAAAGTCAGTTAGCATTCTACGATCAGACAAATCTGCAGCACTAGTTAATTCTTGAAGTACTTGAGATTCAAATGTTTTCTGATTAATACCATCATAATATTCTTTTTCTATAACAGGAACATCATATACAATAATATTGGTTGAATCAATAGCAACATTTGATCTCATAAATGTGCTTAAGTCTGCCCTGAATGTAACTTTATTAGAATATAATGCAACTTCAGCATTACTTGGATCTCTTATTGTAAACTCATATGTTTGTTCACCCGCTGGGATATTAGTATAAGGATCAAATGTATAAGTAAAATAACCTGCTGTTGAATCATTAGTCATAATTCTTGTTGAGCCGCTTGACTGAATAACCATTTCACATGTTGTTAATTCAGAATCAGATTCTGTAGATTTATAATGAAGTTTAAATATACCTTGAGTACCTGTTCTTTCAACTTCTAATAAATCAGAATAAATATCATATGTTGATGTAAAACTTGTTTCTAATGCAGGAAGAATATCTATTGCTAAAATAATATATTCATATATACCAACTGTATTGTGTGTATCAATATCTATCTCAAATATATTATAATAATCACTGTCCCCAATAGTTATAATTTCATTTCTAAATAATCTTGTAGTCCCCTGTGGTACAGTAAATACAGCGTTTCTTGTGGGAACCAAATTTTCAATTTCTGTTGTTCCAGTCCCAAATAATAAGGCGCTAAAAAGTTCAATCTCATTGACCTGCAAATCAGATCGTTTAAGAACAGGTAGTGAGTTTTGAGCAAATGGAACATCAGGAACAACGACATTAATATCTTTATAGTCACCTTCTGTAACTAAACGTTCTAATGATCTAATTGCTGCAATTGAATTTCTCCTGATTTCTTCTAATGATTCTTCATCCTGACCACCATATGCAGATGAGGCATTAATTACTTCGTATTCAACAATTTGGGTAACACCTGCTAAAGTCGTTAGATAAATTCTATCTCCTTCTCTAATTGAACCTCCAATAACATTACCTTCAACGCCATCTGTTGTTAGAGTTGTTACATAAACAGTAGACCCTCCAACTGGTTGTACACCAACCAGTCCGTTACCAAAAGTTAACTTTCTTCCTGTATCTGTTCTTCTTGATACATATCCCTTATCTGTCGGATCCATAAGAAATAGACTATCAAATTCAGTCCATGTTGTTGTACCTGAACTTCCAGGTTCTTGAATATTAACTTGTAGTTCAGCGACTTCACCAGTAATTGGAACGTCTAATGTTACAAATTGGAATTGTTGTATATCAGTATCAATCTGAAATTCTTGTTCAATAATTTTAGTTTGAGTTAATGGTAATACAAAACTAAAAGATTCAGTTGATAAATCAACAGGGAGATTAAATCTTTTATTATCCTCAATGACTTTAATTGTTACATTTGCATTATTTACTACTTCAACAGTTGTACTATAATAAGTTACAAATTCAACATCCCCGTCTGCCGTAAATTTAAAACCTTCTGGTATTGTAAATTGAGTAATTGGATCATCAAACCCAAATGGAATTGTCATTAATACGTTTACAGTTGAAGGGATAGCTTCTTTTGTATTATACCCAAGAAATGAAGATAGATTTAATATTGATTCTGGAAGTTGTGCTTTTGTTAAGAAAAATTCACGATATGTTGATAGCTGATAAAATAAAAGGTTACCAGTCAATGTCGAAATGGTGTCAACCAAAAAAGTAAGGAATGATGATTTTACAAGATCCACATTTTCTAGTTCAAGATAATTCTTTACTTCGTTGCTAACTAATTCACGAATTGAATCTCTGGATAAATATATTTGCTCCGATAATAATGTATTGGCCATTCTTTATCTCCTAACAATTTGGTGGTATTCTGGGTGTGAAATAAAACCCAACTCTATCGTCAAATAGGGTATCTTTTAAAACAGGTCGTAAAAGTGAATCTTTATATAGAAGTCTAGATATAAACTGTGAATTGGAAAGAGTATGTATCTTTTTATCATATTCAACAAAAGCATATGTATTAACAACCTGACTATCTACAGATGATAAAGTTTCACTTTGAAATACTTGACATTTTAATCTCCAATATCTTTTATCAGTGTTTGGATGAATCTCTACTCCAGTAACTGTATATAGAGGAGATATATCATTTGTAGGTTTTAAAAATCCTTGTTCAAATTTTATAATATCATGTGGATATGGTTTAAATCCATAAGAGCTTGGTATAACAATAGTAGTTTCAGTATTTTTATTATAACCAATTTCCTCAGCATCAAATGAAGTTGTTACTTCTTCTGGATAATAAACAGGAAGAAGTAAAAGTTTATTTCTTTTTATGCCTGTCAGATCTCCAGTTTGCTCATATGAACCACCAAAAATATCTTCATCTTCCCAGATTGTTTCATCAATATTTAAGTTATAATATGTTACTAAAAATCTAACCGCATGTTTACTATAATAATCATATAATAGATTTTGATACTCATGTACATAACTATATAAGCGATTATAATTTTGAATATCTGACATTATAGTTTACCTTCTCTCTCTTTTGCTTTTCGCATCTCTGATCTCATAGATGCATTAAACTTAATCTTAGCTTCAACCTCTCTTTGTTTCCAATCTTCGAGCATATCATAAATTTTCTTTTTGCATTTAACAGGCTTATTAGATTTGCCACATTTTGATAATTGTTTGTTTAACATCTGTACTGCATATTTTGCTGATAAATAACTACACTGATGAATACATAATGTTCTAGAAAATTTTCTTTGTTTTAAACATTTTCCAATACATGCAAAATTATGTTTTTTTATAATATAATTTACAACGTCATTAAAGAAGGGAATAGGTACTACCCAAAGACCAAGATATAATGCATTTCTTGCATATTTCTCTTTCTTGGGATCTATCTTGGGAGGTTTGACTGCTAAACTATCATCTTCTTCTTTGATTGAATTGACTGCTTGATATATTTTTAAGTGTTGTCTAAATGGGATGTTTTGTCTGAATTGTTTACTTTCAGTAACAATATTTAATAATTTAGATACTGGAACTTGATATCCTGCGGCAAGGGTTTTCGCTTTTTTGGCTAATTCTTTTTGTCTTTGTTTTCTTAGTTTTTCTTCTGTACCCAAACTAGCTTTATTCAATTTAACCATTTGTTGTTGTAATCTTCTTGACCATTTTATATATTCTTTTCTGAGTTTTTTCTCACACTTTTCAGGGTTTGCAAACTGATTACATTTTGTGATTTCTGATCTAAGATCATTAACAATTTTACGAGCTGCGTTAACTTGACATTGATAACGACAAATCTTTCTTTGAGTTGACATTGGAAATTTAGCTAAACATGATCTTGAGCAAGTATCTGTTAATTTTCTAAATATGTATAATACAAACATAGCAAGAGGGGGTCCCAAAAGAGCACCTCCAGCCGTGGCAAGTATACCTGTGGCAGCTACCGCTCCGGCAGTCATACCTGCAATTGCTGCAAAACCATATTTTAGAAATTTACGAAACTTACCTTCAAATTCTTTAATGTCTTCTGTAATAGTCAGAGCTACAACTTCTTTATATGATAAGCTACCAATAGAGTTACATAATTCAACATGCTCCTTAAAGGTAAGTTTATTTTTTAATATCTGACTATCAAGAGCAATATCAAGCAAATACTTTCTCCCAACATCCTTTAAAATATTTCTATCTGTTTGTGTAATCATTTATATAACCCCTTATTGTGAATCCGATGCTTCGAAGAATTTAAAGTATGTAGATTCATCAATAATAATTTCTAATTGACCAGTTTCTCCTTGATAATTAACATCTATAGCAACAGAAAAACCTTTTAGATTTTTAAAAAACGTAACATTCACATTTTCAATATCTGCTCGATCATCATATTTTAATAAAGTAGATGTAACTTCTTCCACAACTTTATTAACAGTTACTTGATCAGCAGGTTCAAAAACCATTTTATATAGATTACTTCCATACTCAGGATCAAACTGGTAAGTTCTTCTTGGAGTCATTAATATATTATTCCAAGAACTAATAAGAACTTCTATACTTGAAATCCTTTTGAAGTCTCCTCTAACACTAACTTTTGAAGTATAATCAGCTAATTTAGAATTTGAACCAGCAACTGCTTCATTAAATCTATCTAATATATTAGCCATATTTTTTACTTTCCTCTTCAAATCTCTTTTGCTTTTGTTCCTCTAGTTGTGATTTCCATTTAAGGTAATCTTGAAATCTTTTAACTGGCATAAGTATAACATCTACATATGATTGTTTACTCATCTCCATACATGCAAAAATGTTCTCAGTAAGATTATCTCTAAAATCTGAAATCTGATCATGCTGAGAACAATGCGCGAAAAAAGCTTTCCACTAAATCAATATCATACTCATCTTGATTACCACAACTAGTACAATTACTTTGCATCTTTAACTCAATACCATAATTTCCAAACGCCTTTTCATATGCACGATATATAGCACGTTTGTCTCGAGCAGGTAATGAAAGATAAGCATCAATAACATCAATTCTCTCAGAATAAATAATAGGAGCTTTTTTATCCTCAACGTCTTGCTCAAATCTATCAATGATAAGAGTTTCTGTTATTAGTTCAATTGTACTTCCTGGTCTATTCCCTAATTGAGTTATGCCTGATATTTCATCAAATAGAGTTGGTTGTTTAACTGTTACAAAAACACCTTTTGAAACAGGGAGTTCAATTTTTTCTTTATCTTTTAAAATATCTTTATTCGGATATGAATTGAAATTGAATGTACTTGATGCTTGTATAGTTATAGCATACTCGTGAGCACAAGCTGTACATTTTACCTGATAGTTTCTTATTTCCTCATATGTAATGTGATAAAGACCATACAAAAGAGCATCTCTATCTTTCAATGTTACATTACGAAGAAAAGAATCAAGGTCTGTAATACCCTCTGGTTTAGATACCAAAGAGTCAAAAATACACTTATTTAAATGCTCCGCAATTTTTGCTGGAGTAACTAAACTTCCTTTTAACTTTTCTTCCTCTTGTACATTAAGAGTTTTTAAAGTAAATGATTGTTTGGTTTGTGGTGTAATTACTTCATACACCGGGAGTTCTACTGCAAATCCTTTGAATGTCATTTTCCATATCTCCTTTCTTTCGTTTCAAAATTATTATTCTTTTATTTCTTTAAAGCTATAGCAGCTGTAATACCTTTTAAAGCTGCATCATAAATATTATTTAATAGAGTATCATCAAATCTATCATTAATAATACCCATTGATTGTTCATCTAATTTATCTTTAGACACAAGCTCACCATCCATTATTAAAACTTTCAACTGATACTCATCAGCTTGCTCAATAAAATTTATAAGTTGAAGTTTAGCTGGCTTCGATACCTTTTCATTCTCTGAAAAAATATACATAAGACCTAACTTCATTTTATTAATATCCATCTTTTAACTACCTCCTAGATAACCCTATCTTTTTGAATCTGTTTTTCCACTTTTTTCATATGCTTAATAAAAGTATTTCTACATTTTTTTACGTTATTTGTCTGATTACATTTTCCCATTTCTCTCTTTAACGCTGTTAATTTAGCATAACTTGCTTTTAGTTTAAAATCTCGTATGCATCTTCTTTTATCATCCTGCTTTCTTCCAGCACATGCCTTAGCAACATCACTATAAAATTTATTATATACCGCCTTTCCAACTGCAAGACCAGCACCAATTACTAATGCAGCAGCAATAGGAGCAATTTCTGATATGTTCTCGCTTTCACTTCGTATTTTACCTTCAGTAATGAATACTTTTAACTGAGCTTCAGATGCATCATTCTCAATAAAACGAAGCATCTGAATTTTAGCGTATTTTGAAAGGGTGGATTCATCAACAATATACGCAGCAACGACTTTAAGATAAGATTTTTGTAACATTAGTTTACCTCAATTATGCTTGTCTTGCACCATATCCTTTAACAGTATCTCCGACTTTAGCAAATGTTTCAGCAAAAGTATTACACTTAGCTAGTACCCAAGGTTCATGCCATGCGTAATCTACATTGAATTCGATCTCAAGATCTAATCTACCAACTGTTTCAACATCGCTTGTAAATAAATCTTGTGGATCTTTTCCTGGAAATACACCATCATATGCTGCATAATATTCTACTGTTCTAGCATCAGGTGCTGTAGTCCAGTAATACATAAGACCAGCATAAGTTTTCTTTGTATATCCTTCACCTTCCGATCCATCCACTAATTCAGTAATACCAGTTCTATAATCTCTTATCATTTTAACCCAAGAATGCATAATATCAAGAATTGGGGTCTTGTTAAATTCTAAGAATTTTACAGATACAGTATTTCCATAGTCGATATTTCCCGGCACAGCCCATTTGACACCACCAAGCCCAGTGTACTCAATTTTATTTAGAGTTCCACCTGGAGGTGTTACCGATAGACAAGATGCTGCAAGCACTGTCTGTATTTCTCCGAGATTTGTTATACCACTAATACCTTCCGAAACATAAGCAGTTAAGGCAGGCGGTAACTTATCAAACCATATAAAATGATAACCTGTAGTGTAAGGATCTGCAACCCCAACTGTAGTTCCACCAAACTTTCTTGTTAAAATATTTTGTCCAAGTTCGGCAAATGAATATTTCATACCCATTGTTTTATCTCCTATTAAGAACAAATTGCTGCAGATAAATTACCAGTTGAGCATTTTGTTCCGTTTTTATGTCCATATTTATAATGACATTTTTTACACACCGCAATAACATAATCAGGGTCAAGCGCAAAAAATGGTTCTAATTTTTTAGGTTTTATGTGATGAACTTCTATTGCTTTTTCCCCACAGTATTCGCAAATATAATTTTCTCTTTCAAGAACAAATTTACTGAGTATTTGAAGTTCAGAATTTGTTATTAAAAAGCTAGCAGATGATCCATATAAAATACAATTATTTTTACATTGTATAGAGCAATAAAAATTATTTTCTTCAAAACCAGCAGGTGTATTTAATGCTCTATGTCTTTCATAAATTTGTGAATATGTTGGAATGAACCATCTTTCACAAGCAGAATTCTTACATTTTACATAAACATTGTCAGATTTATCTACTTTAAAACGTTCAACTAAATAAAGAAAAGGAAATCTTTGTTTTATTTTATTAATATCCTTAACTAGTAATTTAGCGTTTCGCATTTTTCTTTTAATTATATTTGCCTTATTTCCATATAATTCTTTATAAGATAATCCTTTCTTTTCTGAAAGCTGACCAATATGACCTTTTGAAATATTTATTATTTGTTCTCTAGTTCTTTTACTTCCCCGTCTCCCTTCTGAACTTTTTCTTATTATTTCTGGACATTTTTTTGTGGTACGTTCACAACACCATTTATTATTTTTTAGTTGATGGTTTGCTTCTTGACCACAACCATATTCACATTTCATTTAATATCCCTATACTTAATACGCTTCTTTATAACTTTTAAAACAGTTTTCCAATCACCATTATAAATACTAATAGCTTTATCATCAATATAAAAATCTGCTGCAAGTTTCTCAGCTGTAATCCGATCAAAATAAATACCTTTATCTTTTAACCACTTACCAACTTTCTTTATTTGATCTTTATGATCACCCCCAAGCTCATCAGCATTTTGTTTTGATGCTCTTGTAGTAAATATAACTATTTCATAACCATTTCGTTTTAACCAATTAATGACTTCTTTTGCATTATCAAATGCGTTATCATAAATTGTTCCATCTTTATATCCTTTAGAATATCTATGAATTGTTCCGTCAAGATCAACCATCGCTCTTTTAGGAATCTGTTCATCTTTACTCTCAGGATAAATAGTTCTTATAATTTGCCTTTTCTTCTTTTTTTGACTTTTGGGAAATGAGTCGATTGCAAACGTACCAACAGATTCATTATCTTCAACTTCTTCTAAAATTTTATCTATATAGTTCATTATATTACCAGAGGTCAATTTTATATTTTGTTCTAAACTCGCTAAGACATTGTTCATGATTTATACCATTATCTATATATATTAATAAATGAAGAATAAACTATTTAACTTTAATTTTTATAAAGGAGGGGATTGTAAAATGTCTAATAGTAGTAGTAGTGGTGGCATAGGTATAGGGACAATTATTGTATGTGCTTTTATTTTTAACATACTTTTCTGTGATGATGATAAAACAGATGTAAAAGAGATTGTAGTTGAAACACAGGAAGAAGTTGTGGACGAATCAAAAAAAGAAATCAAAGATAATCTTCAGGACGTTGTCACTTCAGCTAAAGAAGCATTTAAGGGAGTAAAAAATAAAGTCAGAGAAGAACTAAATATAAAGAAAGAAGGTGAACAAATTGACAAGGCACAAGATAAGCAAACGTCAGAAAAAGAAGTTGTTGAGAGACGAATCGAAAAAGAAAAAGTGGAAATGGACACAAAACCTATGGAGAAAGGTACTGTCAAAGAGAAAGTGAGGTTTAAAAAATTATGATAAAATTCAATAAATTTTTCGCAAATTCTGATTATGAACTTTTTTTTGATACAACAAATGGCATTGAAATGTTACGAGGGACTAAGGGTAAAGAAGATCCATTCTCTTTATATCTTCCCTCGTTAATAGATGTTGGAGTTATGGGGCATTGTAAGCATAAATGTGAATTCTGTTATCAAGGACATACAAATAATCCCAACATGAAGCTTGAGGATTTCAAATCAATTATAGATCAAGTTAAACATCATACAAATCAGGTTGCTTTGGGAGGCAGAGGTGATCCAAATCAACATGAGAACTTTGAAGAAATAGTTTCATATGCTCGTAAGAACGGAGTCGTCCCAAATTACACAACCAGTGGCATTGACTTAACAGATAAACAAGTTGAAATATCCAAAATGTGTGGAGCGGTTGCAGTTTCGGATTACGAAAGAGATTATACATATGAAGCTCTAACAAAATTGATAGATGCTGGAGTAAAAACTAATATTCATTTAATGTTTACTAAGGATTCATATTTCAAATCTCTTAAAATTTTATACGGGCATAATCCTTGGAAACAAAAACACAAAAGGGATCTGGTAGACATTAATAGATTAAATGCCGTAATATTTTTATTATTCAAACCAGCTGGGGCAGGAGCTAATCTTAAATGGAAACCATCTACGTATCAATTTTCAACTTTTGCAAAACTCGTATTCAATCCAAAATCTAAATTCAAAATTGGGATGGATAGTTGTTTAGTCAATCATGTTTTAAATTATGTTGAACCAGATAAACTTCAAAAAATATCAATTGATACATGTGAAGGTGCAAGAATGTCAGCATATATTACTCACGACATGAAAATGATGCCTTGTAGCTTTGCAGACGCCACTATATGGGCCGTTCCAATAAAAGATGATAAGGACATTGACTACATCTGGAATCGCTCAATGAAGTTCAAATCATTTAGAAAAATATTACAAGGCAAGCCAAACTGTTGCCCATTGGGATTATAAAGGGGAATATAATGAAGAAAGGAACACAGTATTCTATAAGCGAAGAAATAAAACACTTTACTCTGCAAAATGGCATTGAAATTTCTCTACTCGGGATTATTCTTATTCTTGCAGGAGTTGGATATAATGGACAACGATGGGCTGCAATAATTTATATGTGTGCATTAACTATACTTACACTTATGTTTATATTTAGTCTGTTTGTAAAATGTCAAGTCGACCCATCAGTGATTTATTATTCCATATACTTTCTTAATCTTCTAGTATGTGTAGCATTTGCATGGTGGGGGTCGGCTGTATGTTGGGCCGTCATACTAGTTTGTGCAGGGATAGGAATGGATCGTTATCTTAAATCAGAAAAGAATAAGGAAATAAAAAAAGATGAAAATAAAATCTGACTTTGTAACTAACTCTAGCTCTTCATCATTCATCGTTATTTGGCCGTGTAAAATTACCAAAATTCAAGATTTAAATCCATATATATTTAGATCTGATTTTGTCGATATTATTTTTAGAGATGCAGTAGATCAAACTCCTCAAAAACTTAGTCAAAGATGCATATCTAAAATGGTTGAAGAAATCATAAGTGGTTATACTGATGATATTGTAGGTGCTTGGGATTATGAAAAAGAATTCTGTAAAAGGGAAGGAATATCACAAGATGATCTTTGGGATAATCGAGTATGGCAAGAATTATGCAACGAAGAAGGAGAAATTAGGCAAACCGAACAAGCAAGAGAAAAAGCTAAGAAATTTATTGAATCATGGAAGGATAATGGATATGTCTACTATTTTACTTACAGTGATGAAGATGGTGGCATCTATTCTGAACTTGAACATGGCAACGACTGGGGTGGGTTACCGTACATCAGAATTAGCCATCACTAATACAGGAGAAGATAATATGAATCTTGACAAATCTAATGATCATAGGGAATTAAATACACACGTTAAAAATTATGTTATGGCAGAGTTCGTTGCCGTCCCACCCGATTTTGACTTCAAAAGTCATTTAACAATGAGGGAACAAGTTGGTATGTTTAAAATTAAAGATGTTAACTTAAGTCAAGTTAAAATTATATCAGATGCAGTTGCGAATTCTCCAGTTTTCAGCACTTTAAATAATGCATTATTACATCCTAGATCATGCTTCTTTTTCTTACAATTGATGACAGAACTAAAACTAGTCCTTAAAGGAATTGATAATCCATTGAGAAGAAGTCAAGAACAATATAAACAATTTGCAGAAAGGTGGAAAAAGGACCATCGTACATATATTCGAGGGCAAGATATTGAGAGGATAAGTTTCCTTATTATCAATATTGTTCCTTTATTGGATCAAACTATTATTGATGAAGCATGGGATTCATTAACTGAATTGAAAAAATATCAAAATGAAATTAACAACACAAACTACAAGTTCGATTAGGGGAAAAGTTTTATGTCCAAAAGATGCATGATTAATTGTATTATATTTTTATTTATAATTTTACTATTATCTATAATAGCAGGAATCTCATATGCGGGTCCACCTGCTGTTCAAATAGGTGAGGCTGACTGCATCAAAAGAATGATTCAAGGTAATGATAAAATTAAAGTCATTCGAGTTCAAGACCCAGAAAATCCATTTATATCAATATATTTTACTACAATTAAAAGTGGTAAAATGCTTGCATGGGCAGATCCAAGTAACACGTCAATTGACGTTGAATTAACCGGTAAAATTCCTGTTGATAAAAACGGAAAACTTCTTATTAATAAAACCACTAATAAAGATATTGCTCATATACAAAAATCTATCGGATCGAAGGTAATGAAAATTGCTAGATTTTATGATAAAGAAATGAATACTCTAGTATATTTGGTATATACTACAAAGATGTTAGATGGTTCATTAAAACATTCATTATCAGCTGTTTCGTTAGGAAATCCGTTATCTCAATAACGACGGAAAATGAGTCACTCAGGATTTACTCTTGAGCGACTCATTTTTTTTGGTTAGATTATACAATAAAGAAGTTCAGTTCAATCTGTTCTACAGTTCTTGTAGGTTCTAGAGTTACGTTAACGTGGAATTTCTTTGTACGTCTTTCGTATTCTGTTGCGCCTACGTCTACTGAGAAGTTTGTCAGACCACGTTTCTTTCTAATCACTTCAAGGAAGTCAACTAGATTACCTGCTACAAGTGACCAGGTAATTTCATCATTTTGTTCAAAGATGAAGAAACGACAGAAGTCTTCAAATGCTCTCTTGATATACAGAACAAGTCTAACAATATTTAAGTCCTGTAAAGCACTTGCTTTTGCTTGAGATGTCAACTGACCCCAAACAACATATCCAGGATTAAATTTAACAATTGGATTTAGCTGTTTTAGATATAGTTGATCTCTTTGTCCAAGTCTTGGATTATAACGAAGTTCTTTAATTGTGTCAATCGCTGCTCTATTGAAACCAGCTGCTGCGAACCAAAGTTCAGCTACAGTATCGTTTCTTGGTAGGATATATGACATATGATAAATTGGTGAGAACCATACATCTTGTCCTGTAAATGGATCATACACTTTATTATATGATTCGTAAAGAGCAACAAAGTAATTATTAAATGTATTGGTATTATTTCTTGTAGCAAGGGCAAGATTAACACTTGCGTTATCCCCATTATCAAGAATACCAACACAGTCACGTCTTGTTTGACATAATGTACTAATTGCAGATTTAACATCAGATGGATAACCACAATCCCATACCATTGAGAAATAAGTATTTTCAGTATCAAGCACGTTATCATCAATGATACCATTATATGCTTGATTCAGAAGTTGTACAGCTTCAGCAGGATCTAAAGAACCATCAGCTTGTAATAGATCACCATCACTTCCTTTTCTTAATGGAACAGGGTCAGCTGATGTAAATGCTTGAGCAACTGAACCGTATGATTTCTTAATACGATATTCAATTTCAGAAGCATCATCAAATTCTGTTACAGCTCCATTCCATGATTGTGTTGCTAATGATATTTCGGAAAAGACTGTAATTTCTTCTTCATCTGCTCCAGCAGTAGCTCCGCACCAACCCCAAATTTCAGCTCCTCTGGCATCTTTAGCAATAATAACATAATTGCCTGTACCAACACCTTCCCAATCAGAGAAGTCTTGTTTGATGTCTGTAAGATCAGCAGAACCAGCGGTTAAAGTAACTCTTATATTAGTATCAATATCTTTATCATAAATTCTAATATTTTCATCATATCCAGCTGAGAGACGATCTGTATCTTTGTCAATATACATTTCTGCTTTAAGGATTGCTGAATATGTATTTAAAACATCTACAACCCAGATCGAATCGCCCGCGCTATCTTTTGCTGTTTTCTCAAATGAAACTTCAAACGATTCAATTATAGCATCTTGTCCATCAGATTGTCTTTCGTAGATATCTAAAATATATTGATCCCAAAGAGTTGGGTTCGATACCTCCGTTAATCTTACACCTATTTTGTTATACCATTGTCCCCTTCCAATTGGATATAGGAAACAAATCGGATATGCATTACCATCTTGTAATAGGTTAGTTTCAAGTTCATCAACTGTATTCATACCTTCTACAAACGTAATTTGCATACCAGCGGTTGAATCAGCAGGATTAACTGTTGCATCAATCCTCATGTTTGAATACGTAGCATTATCAGGTAGAACTCTCATGTAAAAAAGAGCTCCTGATTCTCCTAAATAATTGTACGCACAGTATGGACCTTGTCCATAGTTTTTGCCGTATGTTGCAATATTTGGTTCCCCATATTCTGAAATATAGTCAGCTCTTGAACCAATAAATTTTAAAACATTATCTTCTCCCTTTTCGTTAAGTGCTGAAATAAAACCAATTGTTGAAGGTACAGCCTGAACGAATTGAGAAAGGTCGATAATTTTAGAAAAAACTCCTGGAGAAACATTAGCAGCCATGTTTCTTTTCCTCCTAATTTATTTTTCTCTAGTTTAGTAATATTAATCTCTATAATTCTTTATCTTCCTTTCTCTCCAGGTCTATACTATAAAAATCTTTTTTCATGATTCTTTTTTATATATATAAGAACCAAGAAAAGATGAGTCTTCGATCAGATGTTTTAACAATTGATGGAAAAGTAACTCTTGAAAAAATTGTAAATTGCCCAGTGTAGCCTCCCAAGGAGGAAGCAGCCGAAAATAATGCTGCTTCGCTTAATTGTTTATTATTTGCATAGTAGGCACTAATTGTAGTTGTAATTCTAAGTACTAACCATTTATCATCATTAAGCATGTCTTGTTCAAACTCAATTGTATCAAACGGAATTTTGTAATATCCTTCTTCTGGGTGAGTAGGATCTATAATATGATAATCAGCAGCAGACGAATCTGTTGGTGTAATCATAATTTGAGAAGCTAATTCTGTATCTGTTAAAGTTGGAGGTGAAGGATTTAATGGATCTCCTGGAATAACTCCACCATCCCCAAGACCTAACCAACTAATAAACTCATCTTTTGTAGATATAACATTTGTATTATCTACATTAACTAATCTTTGGGCTAACAGTTCTCTTCCTCTATAAAGAACGAGATTATGTTTCCCAATTAATTTTTTATTACCAGAAACATCAACCTCATAAATTTCAACATAACCTTCCGGATTCCCTTTTTTTACTATATTACGACGACCAATTGAATCATCTAAACAATTGTCCCCATAAAAGTCTTTAGCAACAACCTCTATTGTCTCAATTTTCTTTTTCATATTTTATCCCTTATAAACGGTGATGATTTACTTTATATTTTGTTCTTATTATTCAGGAGGTTTAGAACTAAAAATAACGTAAAACAGGAGGGTACTAAAAAGTTCTAGTACCCTCCCGATTAAACTCGCACGATTTTTTTATTATTCTAAATATGTTCCACAAGAAGGACAATATTTAAATGATGATTTAGATTTTATTCCACAAGTTGGACATTGAAGTTTAGTTCTTACAGTTATAGGTTGTTGAATCTGAGCACCACTTCCTTTTATACCCTTTAGTTGAATAGTAATAACTTGAGCCTGTTCTAGTTCTCCAATTATTCCATATCTAAATGATTGATGGCATTCAGCGCCTTTAACAGTAATACCTTCATCATCTAAAGGTTGACCAAGAGATTCAACTCCAAGAGAATCATGTTGCACCATATTAATACTTTCACTATGAGCTCCTCTGGCACAATTTTCAGCTTTTATTCCCAATAATTCATCACCACCTGAATTTGTAAATGATGTTTGATTGTCAACAGCAGATGATCCATACTTTACTTGTGAGTCACCACTAAACCATTTATCATAATTCCAATGATAATATGGTCTTGGATAGCGGTGATAGTGATCATAGTAATGATCCTCATGTATAATTGTTTTTTTGATGACTTCTGGAGCTGGTTTTTCAAATGCAAACTCAACTCGAATTAAACCATCGTCGATTTTATCACCTCTGTGTTCTTGAATTTGTTTCGTTTTGTGAATAAACTTAAAACGATTTTTAGCAACTGTGCCACTAAGAAATCCTTCAAGTTCAGCACTAGAATTTGGTTCAAGAATAAGAGAACTATAATCAAGTACATCCTGTCCATCAACATGAACACTAACAGATGCTTTTCTTGAATTAAGATTTTTAAGAAGAAGTGTGTATTCACTTCCATAAGGTAGGTGAACAGCTCCATCTATAATTCTTAAGATTTTGCCATTACATTTTACTTCGGCTACGAAATTGTCTTTATAAGTCATGATAGTATCTCCTTTTACAGGTTACAGACTAGAACCTCAATTTTTTGCTTAAAGTCTGTCGGGTCTATCGTACGAGAATTTTCCTTTTATATTTGTTCTAACTATATATATTAATAGGTGAAGGAATGAAACTTATTACTTAAATTATTTGAAAGGAGGAGTCATGAACCCAAATCAAAAGGGTTTCACCTTAGTTGAAATCCTTGCAGTCCTAGTTATTTTAGGAGTGATTGTGGGGATGGCAATTCCAAAATTAGTTTCTATAGATAAGAATGCTGAACAACGAGGAATTAATATGGCCATCGTTGATCTTAATGGTCAGGAAATGAAAGTTTGGACAGAGGGGAAATTTGACAATGGATGGACCGACCAAGAAATATTTAATCAGGTTGACTATCAAATTGATGGGTATACCTGGATTAGTATTGATGTTTCTGGTGGGGAGTTAGAATTCGGGCAAACTACTGCTCAACTTATTAGAGAACCATCAACCTCAGATGCACCAGCTAGATGGTCACTGAAATAGGAGGACATTATGATAATTATTAAATGCGCATGGTGTGGTTTAGATATGGGAACCAAACCATGTAACGAAAATGATGAAGCGAATGGAGGAGTTTCTCATAGCATGTGTAATACATGTGAGAAAAAAATGTACGCAAAATTAAACTCAATAGATGATAAGGAATAAATTACATACAACATTAAGGGGGTGATTAAGTATGCCAAAGGGTGACGGAACAGGTCCGCCTAAACAATCAGGCGGACCTAGAAATGGTCAAGGCGGAGGAAGTGGCCAATCCGGTCAGGGAACTGGCCCAAAAACTGGCGGAGAAAAAGGTACGTGCAAATAAAAGTAACATCTTACCAACGCACCTCTAAAGTGCTGGTGTAAGGAAAAGTGGGGGCTAAACCTGTTGGGGATTCCGAGTCGAGTCATTCGGGCCCGTTCCAGGGAAGCGAAGACTCACCCCCCGCTTTTTTGTTATAAATCTTTCCCGTAATAACGACCATTAAACATGAAACTTCCTTCAATAATAATTATTGTATATAAATTGAAATATCCTGTGGCAGGTAAATGTTCTACAATTCCAAAACCGTTTATCCAGAAGTTTGGAGCGTTTTGTTTATAGTCGGGTTTAATGTTACATAGGCATGGTAATGAAGTCGCAGTGTGATATCCCTTTCTATCTATTGGAGAAACTTTAGCATACATTTGAGGATTGTGAACATGCGCATAAACTATATTACCTTCAAACGCTTCTAATGTTTTTGAAGCGTGATATTTATTCCAGTAATATCCGTGAATCACGCTTAACTTACCAACCTTATGTATTCCGTTAAATGGAATAATATTATAACCCCTTTCTAGTAAATCTAGATGTCTGCCAACATTTATAAATTCAGCAAGTTCGGGATGTATTTGAGTATACCATTCAATTCTTTGTTCATGATTTCCAATCATAAAAGTTCTACGAGTTTCTGGTTTTGTTAATCCTTCATGAATTTGTAAAATATCTTTATCAAAATTGTCATAATCCTTCATTAATCTTTGACCTTCTTTTAACAAAGGTTTATTTCTATTCCATCCTGAAATACAATCTAAAGATAATTGGTCACCCATATAAACAATTTCATCCGGTTCATAATCAAGAATGAATTCCCCAACTGCATCCATTACTCTTTCTTCATAATAAGGATGATGAATATCTGGGAGCAATACAGTTTTTTGTATTTCCCATAAAGAACTATCTTCCATTTCTTTTGATTGAGTCCTTTCAACATAACTCCCAGCATATTTAGTTACTGTGCGAGGTGAACATCCAACTACTTTTGCAATCTCTTTATTTGTTAAAACAGAACCATCAGCTAACTTTAATATTTCTTCTTTTAACTGTGACATATATAAGCTCCTTAAACATTGAATTTTAAAAAGGATTTTATATTTTGTTCTAAAAAATAAAGTCATCTACCGTATTATCCTTGGAATATTAACTAGTTATTAGTTTTCGACGAACTATAGGTTAGAAACTTGCGGGATTATAGAAGGATTCTTGAACCATCTTCTTGCAGTATATAACTTCCATTTTCTTGTAATAGATATTCGGTTATATCTTCAATCTCAATCTGCACCAGATCAAAACCATGAGTACAATCAAACCTACCTTGTGTCCCTTCTACATAAACATATGCAGTTGAATCAAATACAGGAACACCATCAAAGTTTGTAAATCCTCCAGTTTGATAATAATTATATTCTTTAGAAGATAGAGATGCGCCAAGAGGGCGTGACCACATTAATTGATAATTAGGTGAATCTATTGGGCTATCAAACATTACAGTGAAACCATCAATTGATTTATCTGTTACTATAAAAGGAATTATTGATGAAGTTGTATCTACTGTATTTAACATTACAATACTAAGACCATACCGATCATTTACTTCAAAAGGATTCAATGGTATAGTAACTGAAGTCCATCCCTCCATTAAAGGTAACACATCTTGCTTTTCATGTGTAATTAAGATCCATTCTAAATAATAGTTTGATGAATCCATTTCACCTGAGAATTGAACTGTAAAGTAAGTTGCTGTTCTTTCAATTACTGAATAATTATATAATGATGGGTTTACATCTACAGTATTAGAAAGGCTTAGAGCAACTGTATATGATGTGTCATCAATTATTTCTGGTGGTGGTGGAATATTAACTGTTATAACACTAGTACCATCAGGAACATTTATAATTCCTGAATTATCTGAATTATCATAATCATATGATACAGAGTAATTTGCAGAATCCATTACATCAGAAAATAATGCAGTGAATCCATACATACTTTTTTCTGTAATTATATGACTGTATATTGATGGAGACGAATCATCCTCATTAAACATATTTATTGTTAGTGCATAACCCGGACTTTGTACTTCTGCAAATGTCCCAACAACAGTATTATCTCCAGCTACAATATCTGTAATATCCAAAGGGATATAATTTAATAATTCAGATGTAACAATTGGAGCATTAGGTGAGCCAAGATTACTAGCAATTTGGATAGCAGCAGTACCATCACCACAAAATCTAGGACATCTTAATTCATCATGGATATCGTCTTGAATTTCAATAAACATTTCTCGTGGCATATCAGTAACGGCACCAATATCATGATACGAACCACAGTCATATGTTTCTCTTGAATAAAATAAATCAGTAGATGTGGTATCAACATTAATACACGTAGTTGAATCACAACATGGAATACTATCGCCAGTTAAATAATCATGCACGTTTTCTTCAATATCCATTAAGAATTTATCTTCAACTATAATTGAATTGAATAGTCTATTTGTAAATTCAATTGTTTCAAGAGGAATCATTCTTGCTCTATATGGTTTAAAAAATTCAATTACATTACTTAACTCAGCAAAGAACGAATCAAGCCCAAATAAGATATAACTCATATTGATGAAACCAAAGCTGATATTATTTCTTACCCATTCTCCTAAGTCTCTTAATAGAGTTCCTAATATAGTGATATTATCAGTTGCTAACCCATCAAGATTTGCTTTTACTGCTGGATTCAGTATTGATAAAACATCTCCAGCATCATCATGATTTTGTAAAAAGTTAGTAGTGGTAACTCTTGAAAATGTATCAAGATATAATTCCAATTGCGCTTTCCATTGTGATCTAGTACTAGCTCTTTGAGTTAAAGTTCTAAACTCATCCATTATTATAACTGGATCAGTATTAGTCCCATCATAACAAAGAAACCTGTCGCCTGGAGCCCCAACATCAAACTCTTTGTTGAATACATAAATGGTTGATAAATATAGAGTTAATAAGGATACAATTTCACCAGTAATTGTCATAACTGCATCTTGTGGTAAAACAGCAATTAATCCTTCATCTGGTTGTCCAGCATTATCCCATGTATCATGCTGATCTTGAATATTTCTTATTAACATACCAGTACCAGGATTAATTGATTCTTCATCAAATAAAGGTTTCACAACAAAATAAGGAGATTGAGATGGAAAATTTATTTTATTCTCAGATACTAATCTTTTGATTTGCGCTTCAGTTTGTAGCCAATGTGGATCTTTATCTGTTAAGTAATTAAATGGTAAATAAATTGGCGGTGAGATATTAGATGTTCCAGTTGTCAGTTTTCCTTTGAAAATTAAATCTGTAGGATTTTTTCTTTCGCGTTCTTCAAATTGTAATTGAAGTTCATAAATATCAACACTAATAATTCCATAATATTGAAGAACTTCAAGTAGAGCTTGTGGAGTTCCTTTTCTTTTGTAAAGATTTACTAGTTCGAGGAATAAATTAATTTTTTCTGCGGGTGATTCATTATTTATTGGATTTTTTAAAACTGCAGATAGGTCATATCCAAAACTTCTAAATAATTCATCTAATTGATCATTTGGGATTTCATAAACATCAGAAATATTGGCTTGGAAAGTAGTTACAGTTCTATGAGCGGCATACCAATCTCTAAAAAAACCTTTTAGTCTTGCCCAATCTGGAGAATTATGTGCAATCTGATCAATGACTAAATCCATTAATCTTTGAGAAGTTGTTTTCTCATTTTTAGCTATAGCATCAATAGCTTCAGTTAGATCAGTAGATTCGCCTTGGATTGACTTAAGTATTTTCCAGAACTCATCTATGTTATGCGCCATTTTATCTCCTTACATACAGTCATATAACAAGTCGGGATGTTGTTCTGTCATAAAACAGAAATACTGGTCAACAAGATAAGATTCATAGCACGTTTGTATAAGTCCTCCTGTTGAGATTAACGACTCGTTGTTATATTCTTCAAATCTATTATATAATTTTAAAACTAAATATAAATATATCATTTTAGATAACTCAGTTGAAAGAGTATCTAAAGTTGCATATAAAATGAATATACCTGCTGTTGCATCAGATATAAAACTGACAGAAGTTGAATCTATAATTGTTAATGCTGTCCCATCATTTCGGTATGCTAATAAAGCATCTAACGTTGCAAAATCATCTGCTTGTAAATTAAAAACGTTTGATCCATCAGGGTCTAAAGTAAGATATTGAGAAGATCCCGGATATACTTGTAACCTTGTAGATGCAACACGGGGAATACAAAAAGCATTCTCCTCTGTACTATATCTATATTCATATGAATCATGCTCATAAGCATTATTAAATAACATATCAATAAACGAATTTTCACCAAGGTATGTTTCCGGAATATCTACAGGAGGGGGAACTCGATATTTATTAATTTTCGAGTTTATCACAAAATGGTTGAACCAATGTTGTAGTTCTGCCACTAGTGAATAAGATGTTAAAACTGTAGCCATTCATTACTCCCTCACGTCAGTTTGAATTAGATCAGCAGTGCTCATCATATCAAGAATGTGTATTAATAATGTCTCTGGATTATAATCCTTAAAAGTAAACTCTTTATTTTTTGGAACATCAGTACTCCATCTTCCTGAATGAAACCTTACAGCTTCCTCCATAATGAAGAATTGATCTTCTGTTAAAATCATCTCAAATATTTTCTTATTTTCAGAGATCATATCTGCTGCATATTTATCATGTTTATTATCTGTATGTCTTCTTGTACCCAATGTACCATATTTTAGTGAGTCATGTAATACTATGGCAAATAAGATTTTATCAAAATCAGTTGTTTTTAAAGCAACATTAAATAATCTACATATTTTAACAGCTGAAAAAAGCATCTCATATGTGTGCTCTGCAATATTCTGCACCTCACCGTTTAATTTCCTATGATACTTTCCAGTGGATGCAGTTAACTTGCTCCATATATCTGGTAAACGATTATCAATTCCACTCCAAAGTTTAAAACTTTTTTCGGTCATATTCTTTTTTAATAATTCTATAATTTTCTCTTTATAATCCATTATAAACCCTTTCTTATTTTCTATTAATCAGGCAAACCAGAAACATCTTTTCCATTATCTCTTAAATATTTTTTATATTTAGCTCGAGTTTCTGGAGACATTGAAAGATATATTTCAAACTGATCTGGACTCAAATTAAGTTTTTCCTTCTTTCTAATAGTTATACTTTTTTTCATTTTAGGTTCTGATTCTTTATTTGATTCCATTACTCTAAATTTTTTTGGAGCAGCTAGTTCTTGTCTTATTAATATTTTTTGAATTGCTTGTTGATTTTGTTGTATTGCTTCATCTCGTTTTTCAGCTTTTTTATTTCTATCTCTTCTATCCTCTTTTAAATCATTAAGAGTTTCTTTCAAAAGATTATTATCGACTTTTTCTTTCTCTACAACTTCAACTTTTTCCCTAACAGTTTTCAACTCTTCACTCATACTATTATATATAACACCAATCGGACCCAATACAAATGTTGCAACGATTGATAAAATAATTGCAGCAGTCGCAATTGGTCTTCTTTTATATATTGGTGGTGGTAGTGGTTGCTTTTTAAAGATCCACATCTCCACCTCCTCCACCAGACGGTTTCGTTGGATAACCGCTTATTTTTTTATCCCCTCTTTCTTGTAAAAACTTACTCATAGTTCTGTCGCCCATCCACCAGGTAACACATGAAACTGAAAGATAAATCATAGTTGATGATACTTGACTAAATATAGCTACAGCTTGATCAGCAGTAAGATCCAAACCATGAGTTTTCATAATTTCCCAAGCTAATACTGTTATGTATGAAGATACTCCCACAAGATAAATAGTAAGTGAAGGTCTCATCATACCATTTAACCAATCAACTAAAGCGAATCCAGCAGCAATCATTGAACCAATAAATTGAAGTATACCTCCATACCATTTTCCTTTTCCTGCTGTCATTATCATATCAATCCATTTTTCATGGAAAAGTTTTTGTGTTCCAATCTTTTGAGAAGTTTCAAATGCAGAAGCATCTGCTAATTCAATTTCACCTTCAATTCTTGATTTAGTTACTTCAATTTGCATTTGAGATTCTTGAATCATAGCTTGAGTTTCAAGACTTACCATTTTTTCTTTATGTTCGTGATCTAATTTAATATTCTTATATTTGAACCACGTAGTCAGACAGTTTCCCAAAAGTCCAGTAATTCCCCCTAAAATTATGTCTAATCCTACCATGCTACTTTTTCCTCCTCTCCGCATTTCATATCGTTATAACCACATCCTTCTATTTTATGAACTTCCAAATGACAATTTTTACATAAAGTAATAACTTTATCTATATCAGCTGACTCTAAAGGTTCCCATCTAATACCCTCTAAATGGTGACAATGTAAACCCACTGTAAGCTCATCTTGATGTTTACCACATTTTTGACAAGTATAATTATCAACTTCAAATCTCATTTGTCGAAGTTCAGGTTGTACTTCTCTAGAATTATTTTGTGGATTGATCCCGTTAGGCCATTCAGTTCTATTATAAATCGGACATTCAATTTTACATTTATCAGAACAATAAAGTCGCCCCTCTCCACGCTGCAAATTATTTAAACATACTATTCTATATCCAATAAAGCTTAATTTTGATATATACCATTTTCCACAATAAGCACATTTAACTTCTAGAATATTTTTATCATCTTTATTTCTTCTAACTTTTTCAGCATACGAAATTTGGTGTGCATAAACATCATAACTAGGAATGTTATTTTTATCATAACCACCTTTCCAATTTGGATTATTATTACCTAAATTTGCTTTTCTTATTGTTTCTCTAATTTCTTTATTTTTCATAGTATCTCTTATTTTTTTCTTATGGTTTTCAGATAGTTTTGAACCTATTTTAACCTTTTTTATTTGTGGACATGAACTATGATATTTAGAACAACACCACTTACCGTTTTTAAATTGATGTTTAGCTTCTTGTCCACATCCATATTCACAAAGTTGTATTTTCATTAAAATGTTTCCTGTATTCTTAATGTAAATGGTTCATATTCCATATATTCCATAAACTGTCTAAGAGCAACTCTTGAATTTAACACAGCAACTTGTCCTCCCAAAGAGCCTCTCTTCTTTCCTAATAGTATACAACCCATTGTATGTGTTTTATAGTTTTTACTTTTATCACCACCATAATTACCAGCATGAAGTAAAATATAAGTTCGATTGGGAACATGTCTTACCCAATAAATTCTACCATATTTATTTGAATACCTTATTTCCACATTATACTCGCCAGATGGAATACAAGATATTTGTCTTTTATTATATCTCCAAGGTAACTCAAGAGTTCGACAATGAAAATCTTCACTTACAAACAATCCTTCTGTTCCTTGATCGCTTCTTCTTAATCGAAATAAATTAGCCATTGTTCGAGATCCCACTATTTACATTTTTAGTTTATTTGGTATCTTACAAAATCCATGCTTTTTAATTTGATATTTACGCCTTAGTCTCCAAATTAACCGAATACATCCTCGCAAAAAGTATCACCTCCAGTCATTATTTACTTTTCAGAACTTTAACAACTTGCTTTAATACTTCAACAGGAATAGACGATCCAGCTTCAGCTTCAGCTTGCTCATAAATAAGTTTTTGAACTTTCTCATTTTTTGTGCCAGATCTTGTCATATAATTGTAAACACCTTCTTTAGTAATATTTTTTACATCTATTTTCTTTATCGGTTTCGGTTCAACTTCTTTTTCTTCTTTAACTACTTTTTCCTCAATAACTTTTTCTTTCTTAACTGCTTTATCACTTCTGCCTTCAAATACAGAACTTAATTTCTCTGCAAGTTTATTAACTATTTTTTCAGTCATTTCGTCTTCACTTTCAGTTATAGTTGGAACTTTTTCTTCTGCTTCGGCTCTTTCAACCACAACACCTTGACTTCTATCTCCCGAACTACCCTTTGATACAAGTTTAGTTTTAAATGCAGGTGTTGGATTAAAATCATCATCTATAATTTTTGCTTCAACAACCAACGGATTAGATAGTGTGAATGTATCTTTCCATGGTGTTAGATAATGACCATCTGCTACAATTTCGAGTTTAACATTTACTTCTTCGCCTTCTTTTAATTTCCTTGCAGTTACTGTTCTTAACGCAGGAAGGCTAACAGTAACTGATTCTTGTCCTACTTGTGCAGGAAACCCATATTCAATTTCATCAATTTCAATTCTGAGAAAACTAGAGACTTGATCGGCTTGAACCCCACCGATCTGCATTTCAAAATTTAATTGTTTCTCTTGATTGACATTTAACTTTAACATTTTAAAGGACCTCCATTAATCGTTATCCTTAAGTCTTATATGTATTTTACTTAATAAATCTTCAGGTGAATTTATAGTAACCATCTTAACGTTACGAATAAATATAACTGGCGTTACAGACTCTTCTGCATTTTGCCTATATGGCGGTGCTCCTCCACCTCCCGGAGCTCCCCCACAACAACTTTTGAACATACCAAGTGTTGCTATATTTACCATTTTATTATTTGTTCCTTTTTTATATTTTGTTCTAAACTTACTAACAACTTAAATGTGCTAACACTCCAGTTGAACATTCATCCTTATGACCATATTTATAATGACATTTTTTACAACAAGACCATGCACAATCTGGATCAAGCGCAAAGAATGGTTCTAATTTTTGAGGTCTTTCATGATGAACATCTGTTGCTTTTTCCCCACAGTATTGACAAATATGATTATCTCTTTCTAAAACAAAAGATCTAAAAGTTTGATACTCTTCACTTGTATATACTTTCTTTGATTGTTTATCATTTAAAATATAGTCAGGTCTTAAATTAAAAAGAGGACAATCGTCTTTACATTCTTCGGAACAATAAAAATATGATCCATCATTCCCATTATTAAGTTGTCGTATCCTTTCAGACATTTGAGTATTTTTCGGAGTAAACCATCCGCCTTTTTCTTTTGAATTTTCACACTTATGATTTTTACAATGAACTTGTATTTCCTTATCATTTAGTTTTTCTGGATTATATCTTATTTCTTCTATTTTAGAAAAAAATGGATATCTTTCATTTATCTTTTCTATAGATAATTTTACACCTTTAGAAATATTTTTTCTATGCTTCTTAGTTATGATTTTACATTTGTGAGACTTACTCATTTTCAACTTACTTATTTCTTTATGTTTATTCCCTATATTTGCTTCAACTATTTTCTTCTTAACTTTTTCTAAATATGAAACATTTTCAATACCATATTTTTTTAAATTTGTTTGTTTTTGTATCTCACACATAGAATCATATCCAGTTTCACATCCGGGAAATTTTTTCAAATAATCTTTAACTGTCATATGATGTTTATACTTTAAATGACTTGGACTAACTATTTTAAATTTTTTTGCACAAACTAGACATGTAATCATTTTATGATTCCTTTATATCTGTACTTGTCGCCAATAAGAAAATTGACCACAAGCTGTTCCATCTGCAGTAATCAAGTATGTTTCTGTTACATTATTATTTGTTCCAACTGATGCAGCATCAGAATAAATCCTTACTCTTGAAGAAATTAAATTTCCAAACTCGTCATACTGTGCTTCATCTATATAAAAATTGTGATGAACAAGACCAAGTGTCTTTCTTACAATTTCATAAATACCAGAAAGGTCAGTCTCGTCAACATATATATCATCAGTTTTGCCCCAAGGAAAATAAGTTGGATGCGTTACGTTTACATACCAAACTCCATTTACACCTGGAGTAAAAGTATATTTATAACTACCATCTCCAAGTTCAGTAAAAAAGTCCGATAGAGAACCAGCTACATTATTACCAGATGGATTATATATATAAACTGTAAACGATGTAGTATCAATACCAGATATCAAATTACCAGCTGCATCTGATACAGTAAAATGCTCATCAACTGGTTTATCTTTTACTCCATGTATCATAACTCATTCTCCTTTAATCATGTAAAGTTTCTATAGTTTGCCCTGGTAATAACATAGTATGACATCTATATAATTCTAATGAAGCATACCCTTTACTTACATTATCACTATCTGGTGTTACAATTAATCCACAAACTTTCCATCCAACTGGAACAGCATTAACTGCTGCACCTTCTGCATTTAATTCATCTCCCATTGGGCAATCACCATACATATGATGCTTATTAAGATAACATTGGTATGCCATTTCTTCAGTAGTATATGCATACATATTATTGCTTGATAATCCCAGTGCAGATGCAGGAATAGACCCAGCAGGATTTGGATAATATGAATTAGCAGGAATACCAATAAACATATTCATATAACACCCCCACGGAGCGTCAAAGAAATATACAGTTCCATCTTTTAAATAGATAGGACAATGAAACGTCATAGAAAGTTTTTTGGCTTTAAATCCCGATGGAATTTCCGGTCCTTCATATATATTATCGTTATTTGAAAAATCCCATACCATTACTGCGCCGCCTCCAATACTAGTACTATCATCTCCAGCCATTGTAAAATATGTTTCTGTATTTAGAGGTCTTGAATCAGCTCTAACAATAGGTCTACCATCCTTCATTGTTGGAGCTATTTCTTCTGGTAATGGTTCTCCATCGTGTTCAGAAATAATCACATTTAGAGTAGCTGAACTATCTGAAGTTAGAACATCTTTAAACCATACATCACATATAATATTATTTGAGTTAATATAATCTAGCGATGTTGTTATGGTTGATTCTGATATTTCTTTAGATAATCTACTCGTATCAACTTTTTTATATGGAAATTCATCTGATATTCCAAACGAATATTTTTCAGCCATTATGAAACCCTCCATAGCTCTAATCTAGCTCTTCTTATATAAGCAGTAGAACCTCGTTGTTGTCTGTAATCAATATCTATATTATTTACACCAGAAATAGTCTGGTACATATAACCGCCATATGAAAATCTGTCATTAAGATCATCTGGTTCTTGTTGTGCGGTGGCAAGTACAGTTGTATCATTTAATTCTACCTGCCATTCTACTGCATCAGAAGCATTTGATTGCCATGTCTCTAAATAAAAACCTATATGATATTTTCCAGATGGTAAACTTGGTGTAGTCATTCTTAATTTTTGTTGGAACGTTGTACTTGTAGTTGAAGATTCAGCATCAGAAGATGATTCTTGAAATTCAGAACCATACACATTCTTAATATCTACTTGACCACTACCGGCATCATCCGCTTCCATACCCTCAAAGTTCAAACTTGAATGTGGTGTATTTGCTACAGATACATTATCTTCTTTTACATTTACAGTAGTGCCAGAACCTGCTGGACCAACATCCCCTTTTGGCCCTTTTGCAGGAGCAGTATAAATTACAAGACTGTTATCTTCACCAAATTGAATTGTATTTCCAGTGCCTCGAGTTTTGATTGATTGAACTTTTAATTTATCACCTGCGGCAAGATCTAATACCAATGGAGTTTGTGCTGAAGCTCCATAATTTAACAGTCTGTTGTAATGTTCTGATTTACTTCCAGGAATTTCAGCATAACCACCTCCTGAATCAAGTGCTAATCGAGATTCACATTCAGCACGAGCAGTACCCGAAGTAACCATTGTTGTCACTTTATAATGAACAATATATATTCCAGCCTCGGAAATTGTAACTTCTGCTGATGATCCTGTGTGTGTAAAAGCAGATGTCTTTTCTCTTTCATTATCAATTGGCATATCAGTCCAACCAGTACCAATTGCAGCACCACCTTGATAGTAACCATCAAAATATTCTGAAATACCAAGATCAATATTAATCGTAGCTGTACCATCTCCTTGATCTGTTATATCTACAGCAGTGCCCTCAAAATCTAAAGCTGAATGAGGAGTATTAGGAACAAATACACCGTTGTCTAAAATGGTTATTGAACTTCCTGATCCGACTGGACCTTGTTGACCACTTGTGCCGGATGTTCCAGCACTACCAATATCACCCTTTGGTCCTTGAATTCTCATTACAGTATATGTACTTTCTGGGATTAATATATTTGTTCCACCTGTAGCTTTACATTGAAATGTTATATAGTCATTAGCTGCAAATTCATAATAACAAATATTTCCAGCATCATTGATCTCGTCATCTTCACTAATTTTTCTTAGACTTCCGGGGATAACTGTAGTCCCATTTTTGTAACATCTGAAATCAAAATCATCCTCGCCTGTATCAGCATCAATTGAAGTAGAAAATGATAACATATACATTCCAGCTTCTTTTATATCAATTCTTTGTGTACTTATATTATTATGCTCTAAGACAGATGAATCATTTTCAATATCAGTTATATCAAAAACTATATCTGCCCATGATGTTGTTAGTGTATAATTAGTTGATCGTCTCACTTGAACAGTTGCTAGATCATCTGGAGTTTGTGATGTTCCTGAACTACCTGATGAACCGCTGGATCCTGAACTACCACTAGTTCCTGAAGATCCTGAGGTACCATCTATTCCGGAAGTTCCTGAACTTCCACTAGTTCCTGAAGAACCTGATGATCCGGATGTACCTGAACTACCAGAAGATCCTGATGAACCACTTGAACCAGACGTTCCATCAATACCGGAAGTCCCACTCGAACCCGAAGTTCCTGAACTGCCTGAACTACCCGATGTACCATCATTTCCGTTTACCCCCGATGTTCCAGATGACCCTGATGTACCTGATGTACCGCTAGTTCCTGAATCTCCACTCGAACCTGATGTACCAGAGATGCCAGACGATCCACTTGTTCCTGATTCTCCCGAAGAACCACTAGATCCACTCGAACCTGATGTACCTGCAACTCCAGAGCTTCCAGATGTTCCGCTTGTTCCTGATGTTCCATCTTTTCCTTGTTTAGCAAAACATAATAAATAATCTTTCTTTTTCTTAAAGTCAGTAAATGCACCTTCATCTAGATATGTTACTTCATATTTAACATAACCAGTTGATCCTCCAACAAGAGTAATTGAATCAATTTCATACATTCCAAATCTATTACCATCATCCGTTTGTTGAGCATATATAATATCTCCAATTTCAATTAGAGTTGTCAGAAAATTTGAAACATTAGTTCCGCTGTTAGTGTTAGTATCAATATAAATTTCTGTAACATTTGCTAATAGAGCAGCATCTAATCTAAACTTGCCATTAGTAGGATCAGCTTCAGCTATCTTATCATCAAATTCCCACTGTCCACAACTAACAGACGGAGCAACTCCTACTGTTATATCAATATTATACCATATATCTGCAGTAGAATCATATAGAAGTCTTTGACCTTCTGATGCATTATTAATATCAAATACAGCTCTCGACGAACCTTCTGTCTTAGCATATTGTGTATGATCATCATGATTTAACCCGGCAATTTCATTATGTGAAACCGCACCACGGGTTTGTGTAATCGGCGAACCATATACATCAACGACAGTAATCCAACCACTGTCAATTGCGCTTTGGACTTCATCCGATGATCTTATATCTTCTTCTGCAAAATCATTTTCTAAGTCATAATCAACCACCGGATGTGTAAATGAAACACCACCCAGATCCCCAAAAACAATTGGGGATTGAGTACCTGTTGTAGTTATTCTAAATGCCATTTAGATTCTTCTCCTAAAATAAGCTGTGACTAATGGTCTATCAATACTTGTTCCGTTGCAATAGAATTGGATTCTATCACCTTCATTGAAATCTGTATCTTTTGTAGCATCATGATTCTCTCTTACATTTGTTACAGTTAAAGAATCAATAACTGCTGCCAAATCATTTCGTCTGATTTCAATCGTATATGTTTGATTTGCTTTCTGACCTGATACTGAAATGGCAACCAATGTTGCATCCCAAGGTAGAGCATAACCATTTAAATTCAATGGTGAACCATCATATGATCTTAAATATTGGTTAGTAGTAGAAATTGAATCTCTACCTCCACCATATTCTGTTATAGAAACAGAAAGGGTTTTAAGTCTATCTTCATCATAGTAAACAACTTCATTTGCAGTTGAATCATAATAAACTCCATCAGCACTTGTACCTGATGTTCCTGCTGTTCCTGATGATCCTGATGTTCCTGCTTCTCCTGAACTACCTGATGTACCACTTGAACCTGATGTTCCTGCTGCTCCGGAGCTTCCACTTGTACCGGAAGTTCCTGATGTACCACTTGAACCTGATGAGCCAGATGTACCAGATTGTCCTGAGCTTCCACTGGTTCCAGATACTCCTGATGAACCAGATGTCCCAGATACTCCTGAACTACCACTTGTGCCTGACACCCCTGAACTTCCACTTGTGCCTGAACTTCCTGAACTTCCACTTGTGCCTGCTGTACCAGAACTTCCACTTGTGCCTGACACACCACTTGATCCTGATGTTCCAGAGTTTCCTGAAGTTCCTGATGAGCCAGATGTTCCAGAGCTTCCTGAACTTCCACTTGAACCAGATGTTCCTGATGTTCCGGATTCTCCAGGAGGACCTGCCGGACCAGAAGCACCGACCAAGTTAACTTCCCAATCATTATATGTACCACTTCCAGTTATAGTTTCTGGGTCAACCACCATTTCTCCAGTGGTTGGGTTATATGAAATAACAGTCCCTTCCACTTTATTATCTTCATCATATGCAACAACAACAGACTGTCCAACTGTATAAGCCAAATCTGTGTCTACTGTTAATGGAAAATTTGATGTTGAATCTAATGAAATTGTTGAAGTTGAATCGGTAGCATATCTATCACCATCTAATCCGCTAGTTCCTGCTGTTCCTGATGATCCTGATGTTCCTGCTGCTCCTGAACTACCAGATGTTCCCGAGTTTCCACTGGTTCCTGAACTACCAGATGTTCCCGAGTTTCCACTTGAACCAGATGTCCCGCCAGTTCCTGACGATCCAGATGTTCCACTTACTCCTGAACTGCCAGATGTTCCCGAGTTTCCACTGGTTCCTGATGAACCAGATGTCCCAGAATCCCCACTTGAACCAGATGTTCCTGAATCTCCTGAGCTTCCTGAGCTTCCACTTGAACCAGATGTTCCTGATGTACCGGATTCTCCAGAACTTCCACTTGTTCCGGAAGAACCAGACGAACCTGATGTGCCGCTATCTCCTGATGAACCAGATGTTCCGCTATCTCCTGATGAACCAGATGTTCCAGAATCCCCACTTGAACCAGACGTACCTGATACACCAGACGATCCTGATGTACCACTAGTACCGGCACTTCCAGGGACATAATCAGTATTATACCAAACTTCCGAAGTTGAATCGTATAACATAACTTGATCATGCTCTGGATCATTAACGTCAGCTACCACTCGTTTATTACCAATTGTAAGAGCGTATTGTGTATGATCATCTTGATCCAACGCAGCTAACTCGCTATGTGTTACTGCTTCCGTAACATTGTTGACAGTATTGCCATATGTATCAACTACAGTTATTTCGCTAGCATCAATAGACGCTTGAACGTCAACAGATGCTCTAATTTCTTCTTGGGTATATTCCGATTCTAGATCGTAACTTATAGTTGGGTGTGAATAACTTCTTTTTCCCAAGTCTGGAAATACTACCGGATTTGCTGTTCCTGTAGTTGTAAATATAAAAGCCATAGTTTAAAATCTCCTCCTGAAGAATAAAGTAACATGGGGATAATCTATTGAAGTTCCGTTACAATAGATTTGTACCCGATCTCCAGCATTAAAATCTACATTATTTGTATCATTATAGTTTGAGTATTGATTGTTAATTGTTAAAGTATCTAGTCCAATGCCACCGCCATTCTTTCGGACTTCTGCTGTCCATGTTTGTGTATTCACATTTTCAGACATTGATATTGATATTAAGGTTGCGTTCCAGGGTAAAACAAACCCATTTAAGTTAGATGGTGTATCACCCTCACCCCTTAAATATTGATTAGTTGTTGTACGATGATTTCTTCCAACATCATGTTGTATTATAGCAACCCCTAAATTCTTTCCTCTTGTGGGATCAGTAAAATAAACATCCCCCGCTGTTGTATCTACATGTATATTCGGTGTTAACCCAGATGTACCTGATGATCCTGAACTACCAGATGTACCTGAACTACCGGAGGTTCCACTTGAGCCAGACGTACCGGAGGTTCCACTTGTGCCAGACGTACCTGATGTACCGTCAATGAATAAATCCCAATATGTTTCCCAGTCAACTCCTACACCAGGTTCAGAATTTGATGTCGCACAATGATCAAGAATACAAATATAAACATCGCCATTATTCTCTACAAGGTCATTTACAACATAACATGTTCCGTCTACCCATTCACCCTTCCAGTCGATTCCAGAATCAATCTGAGATCTAGTGATAACATCTCTAAGCATACTATATAGTTTCCTTATAGAGGGTTCCGTTAATTATTAGATTAAACTGATATAGGAATCCCAGTTTATTTTATATTTTGTTCTAAGAATTATGACTCTTCGTTATAGAATTTCAATACTTTTTAATAGTTGCACCGCTTGTTGAGGCTGCTTTATATAGTATGTAAATGGAAAAAAGAAGACTCCTGTTGATTTATAAGATGCTTTCTCTAAAATCCATTGATATTCGTAGATGGTATTCAACATTCCTTGGTTAGAATCTACAACATGTTGTCTACCGACCTTCGACCTAATAATCTCAGCGAGATCTCTCAAGACAACTAACCACTTTGTCCTACATCCAGCTTCTAGAAACATAGTATCAATCTTAAGAATATCGGGAAACGATCTTGCATGTGGTATGCTTCGTCTAAATACAATACGATCCCTCCCTTCTGGTACAATATCACGAAGCTCTTGTTCACCCAATATAAAAGAATCTAGAGCTTGGGCATGCGAATCGTTCCCCCAATATCCATTTGATATTAATAATTTAGCTGTTCCTCTTGTACCTGAACTTTCAGGCCCCACAACAAATACTACATTAGACATCCCATACTCCTTCTATTATTTCATCAATAGCTTTTTTAACCATATCTGGAGTTATCTTCTTGCTACATTCAAACTGTCTTGGAGTTCCTTTCTGTCTCGGGCACCATAACCAATCTCCCTTATCCATTGGATCATCTGGAGAATTAAAACACCCGTGGCAAACATCTTCATTAATAATTCTTTTGATTTTAGTTTTAAACTCACCCCATTTTGCACTATATCCTGAAATCAAAATAACAGGTCTATCAAGAGACCATGCTAACCAGGATGGACCTGCACTTACACCCAAGAAGAATTCACAATGCCTTATTGTATTAATAGTTTCATGAATAGTCCTATTTGTTCGATTAATAATATTTTTTAATTTAGTCTTTTCTTTGCTGATAACAACAACTTTATAACCTATTTCATTTAAATAATCTATAATTTCTTGCCAGCCACCTGGATAATTCCAAAACTTGCATTGGAAGGTAGAAAACTCAGATAGACAAACATACCTCTCCTTTATCTTTCTTCCTCGATCTACTTGTAAATTCATGATAGGAACTATCTCTTTATTTTCCAAACCCAATATATCACTACACACTTGTTGTAGAGGTACATCTCTCCAGTGAGTTTTATTCTTATTCATATCTCCATCAAAACATCCAATCATATATGAAGCATATAAATCGTGTACAACAGCACCAGGATTAATAAAATGTAGATCAGAATATTCTTTTTGAGTTTCAAATAATCTATTCCAAAATGTTGATACCCATAATTCACAATTATGCTTTTTTCTAAACTCTTCCATATATGGGATCCATGCTAATGTATCTCCAAGAGATTTACTATCAAAACTAATTAATATCTTTCTACCCTCAGCATTAAACTTATGACTAAAATCTAATTTACCATTTCTACGAACTTCAATGTTCCAATTAGTAAAATATCTTCTGTGAGGTCTTGTCCAATAATTAATTCTCATTAACTCTTGGTGAACACTTGAATTGTTATCAGGATCTAAAAAATCAGCTACAAAATAATTCTTTGAATCATCTCCTTTTATTTCAAGATATGGACCATCTACAAAATGACATATATAGTTTGCAGGCGTTTGAACAGTCTCAGAAGACTTTCGAGCATGAATTCTAATTTCATTCCCATATCCTTCATTTTGTTCTCTAACATCTAAAACTTCAAGATCAAATGATTCAAGAAATGCTTTAAGACTACCGGGACTAAATCCACATAAATGCGAATTACCAGGATGTGATTGAGCACCAAAAATTCTAGGAACCTCTTGCCACTTCTGCTCATCCGAAGCATTTAACCAAATATTTACTTCATGTTCTAAATTTGGGAGTCTTAGAATGAGATCTCCATTTGGACTTAACACTCTTTTCCATTCTTCAACAGTAGCATACATATCATTGATACCAATATGCTCAAAAACATGAGCTGTATAAATTTCATCTAAATAACCATCTTTAAATGGAAGAGATCCCAAGTCAGCACTAAGATCAACCTTACCAGTATTATTATATCTATCAACATTGATATAACCTTTTTTAATATCATTTCCACAGCCAAGATTTAATCTAATTGGTTTTCGCTCAACGTCATAAATTATAGAACAGTATTTATATAGATATGTAGTCCACATAAACGATCTTTTTGTAATCAAATAATCTCTACATTTTGAAAAGTTTTTGAAATATTTATCTCCATCTTCAAGATCGTAAAAATCAGGTTTCCATTTATCATTAATAAAAAAGAAGTTAATTTGCGCTTTTCTTAAGTCTTTTGTTAACTCTTCGTACACTTCAATATCATTTTTGGTACGAATTATTGCAAACACATAATCGACCTCCTGAGTAATATTTTCAAATGTAATATCATGGTCAAAATAAATATCTTTTATTAAGTCTTGTTTCTGTGAATCCAATTCAAAACCAAGACAACAAACTTTTTTCCTATCTCTTTCATCATTTAAATTACTATATAAAAATGCATATAATTCTTCACATACGGGATCATAATTATGGAGATGTCTAAAACTTTGCGTTCTTCTATCATTTGCTATCTCTCGCATCTTCTCAAATTCAGTATCTCCTCCATAATCTTTCCAACTTCCTGAATTTGAACCTTGACTTCTCATTCTAACCTTATACAATGTTCTATTCAAAAACATAGGGACACCGACTTCTTCTAATCTTAATAATTTAGCAAGATCTTCATGCTTACCCATTTGATAATCGCCATCATTAAAATCAAATTCTGAACCTGGATTTCTATATGAACGAATAGTACCAAACATAAAACCTATTCTCTCATAACCAGATTCATTAAGAAGATATATTTGATGTTTCTGTAAAATAGTATCAAATTTATCAAATCTACAGAATGAAGAATTTTTAAATGTATTATGTCCTTTAAATTCATCTAAGTGATAATTTCCATTAACATGAATACATTGAACCTGTGAAAATTTGTCATAAAAATGAGTAATGATTTCTGCTGTCTTTGGAACTAAAGCATCGTCAGCATCAATAGCACAAATTATATCTCCAGTTGCATACTTATGAGGATTCCAGTAAATCTCCTGTTTAAATTTTTGATCAATATATTTAATCCGTTTATCTCTAGTAACAACCTCGTCTAATTTTTTCTTTGTATTATCATCACTCCAGTCATCAGTTATAATCCATTCCCATTCACCAAATGTTTGATCCAACACACTTTCAACAAGATCTTCAATAAAAGGTTCAGCATTATAAAATGATGTAACAAAACTAATTTTTGGTGTACTGAGATTGTACATTTTAGTTTCAGTTTGAAGTAAATTATTACTAGAATCAATCATTTGAAAAATAAGACCATTAAGCTGCGATTCTGGAACATTTACAGAAACCCAATATGTTAAATGAGGTTTAAGTTCTTTAAATATATCTTGATAAAGAATTTGCCCATTCAATTGTCTTACTATTATCTTTATATCAAAATATTTTTTATGAAAAGGTTTAAATGTAATCTTTGGAAATTTATCATCTGTTGATTCAAACTCAACATCAAATACTTTATTTTTATTTTGTTGTTTAACAACAAAGCTCTTTTTTGTAAGATCTTTAATATATGTCTCTGCTTTTTTTGCAGCATTATCCCAAGTATATAATCCACGAATAAACTTTGACATTTTTAATGCATGATCTTGACACGTAGCAAAATCATTATAGACCTTTTCCATCATATGACTAAGATGATCAAAATCCGGTTCGCCCCATACACCAAAATCATGATTATCACCAAGCATAAAAACATCTTTTGGTGGAAGTTCATGTGGTACATCCACTTTATATGCAACACCGTCAGCAAACTCTAAATGTCCTCCCCAATCTGAACATATTGAAACTGTACCACAAGCAATACTTTCCATCAAAGGAAGATTCCATCCTTCTGCTCTTGAGCAGCTTAATAAACAATCGCCATGTTGCATCCATTTAATATATTCATCTCTTGGAGGAAAATGTAATATTTTAATTCTTTCGTGTTCAAATTTATAATGTTTTAACCTTTCTTCCGTTGAAGTCATTTCGTCAAAACCGAATGGATTATCAGCAGAAAGAATTAAATATGCATTATCAACGTTTCCAAATTTTTCAACAAATGATCTAACCATTTCAGTCGTTGCTTTTCTTGTATCCCACCTCCCGAAAATCATAAACGTAAAAGCATCAAGAGGAATATTGTATTTCTTATATAATGTTTGTTTGATAGATTTATCATTTGATGGACAAAATATTTGACCGTTTACTCCTTCTGGAACAACTTTAACTCTATCAGCAGGATATCCTTGGTCGATTGTGCATTGTTTTTGCCACTCTGTTGGACACCAAAATTGGTCATATTGAAGGACACGATTGAAATATTCAGGAAGTTGTTTTGTTGATTCCCAAACATTATACGCAATCATAGGACTCTCATAATGATCATAAAAGAAAAAATGATGGCTCTCATTAAGAACTATATTGACTGTTAAATCATTTGGATTTGGATTAAAAGGTTTTCCGATTTTATGAGGCGGATCTTTCCATGATTGTTCAATTATCATATCCATCTGCTTTTTAGACATTGCAGATAAATCATCAGTATATGAATAATTTCTGATTCTTACTGGTAGATAATTATTTAAAGATGTAAAAAAGTTTTGACTGTGAGAATTATACCCAGTTTTTCCCAAGAAACTTGTATTTGCTATTACTTGAATTTTTCCCATTGAAACTAATCCTTTCGCATTTTTTATTTGTTCTAAGTTTTATCTTGTTCCTTCTTTCTATGTCTATTCCATGCCACTAAACCAAAACAGACAACTGATTGATACATAACTTCGCGTTTCCATTTTGTGACTTCTAATACTTCCATTGCTTCTAAAAATATTTTATCGCTTTTTGATCGCGTATAACAAGCAGTTGCATAACAATAATCATGAACTACAGCTGCTTTCCCATGTATTCCAGTGGGAGAAATTATTGGCCAAAATATTTTTGGAACACTTGCAAAATCTGTAATAAAACCAGATGGAACATAAATAACTTCTTCGCTTGGGTAAGTACCTACATGATATTCAAATCCTTCGACTAATTCCCAAGTATTTTCCCCAACTGGTTTAACTATCAAATCTGTTGTAAATTGACTCATTAGTTTTCCTCCGGTTTATTTTGAATATGTAGTAATCTCATCTCTTTCCTCAATTCTTCTATTACTTCATTCGCAATTTTATGACGTGCTTCTTCTTGTTCAATATCTATTTTTTCTTTCCATGTATCAAATTTCGATTCGGAATCACCCACAGTTTTTACTATACCATATGCACTTGCTAATACTGTAAATGCAACTACTACAACTATTATCATTTTATTAACTCTACCAGATATATTCTTTATTTCTTCCATCAAATCACCACTTGTATTTTCGACAGTTTCCGAACAAGCATCAATGTCTTCAGCTGAATCTTTTGCATGATCTTTTAGAACTTGACGCAAATCTTCAATTGGTAAATGTTTAATATGACCAACCAACTCAAGTTGTTGGGCTATCAATTGTTGAGTTGTATTTTCATTTTTGTCGGAAGAATCTTTTAATGTTTCAAATAGCTTAAGAAGTATATCAATATTATCACTCATTAGGGCGTCTCCAATATATTATTCATGGAAAATAACTCTCCATTTATTAATTTAAGCTGCTCGTCTCTTTTATTATCTCTTATAATTTTTTCTTCTCTCCAATCACGAATTTTATTTTCTAAAATAGCATAAACTTCATCTTCTTTTTTCTTTAAAGCATTCTTTATTAATTTTTTATCAGTTATATCAATACCAATAACATTTGCTCCAGTAATATTACCATTCTTATCTTCTATAAATTCAGCTGTAATAAGAACCCATCCTACTTTTCCATCTTTTCTAATGACTTCATATTCAACCGCTGAATCAACATATTCACCTTTACCTAATGATTCCAATCTTCTAATCCACTCATTAACTCCTTTATCTGTTAGTATATCTTTCGGAGCAATTTCCATAAGTTCTTTTCTAGTATAACCAAGGTTTTTACACATAACATCATTCACATAAATAAATTTATTGTTAATAAAATCAATTTCATATATATTCGCTTTTGTAACTTCAACCAAATTTCTAAATTTCTTTTCATTTTGTTTTGATTTATACATTTCTATTTTTAATTGTTCTTTAACTTTTTTTCTCTCTATTGCATACTTTATAGATCTTATAAGCAAATCTGGAGTTATATCTGGTTTTAATAAATAATCTTGAGCACCTAATTTTACACACTTACATGCTATATCTTCAAATCCCGATATTATTACAATAGGAAGAAGATGAGCACATTTTTCATTTACAGATTTAAATGTATCCACTCCTTTACTATTTGGTAAAATTAAATCAAGTAAAATAGCATCTAAATTAATATAGTTACTTTCTAAATATTTTATTCCGCTTTTTAATGTATTCTTAACTACTATATTAAAGTCTATATATTTAGACATTTTTAAATATTGTACCATAAGATCTGATACTGTTTCATCATCTTCAATATACAATAAATCTATTTTTTCAGGTTTTGTTACCATGGAATAAACCTCATTTCCTACTTACATATAAATTTAGTGATTTATTATTTGTTCTAAACTATAGTCAGAGTCATATATTTTAAAATATAAATACTATATATATTAATAACTGAGGTAAAAAAGTTTTTCATTTTACTTCCTCCTTCCTGACCTGGCATTCATTGCTGAGTGTCGGGTCAGGTTACATCACATATGTTAAAAGTTAATCATTTTTATAATTACAAACAGGAGGATTTATGTTACTCGAAGCATTTATTATTTTAATAATAGGGTTCTTTGTTTCATGCGCAGTCTTATTTTCAGGTAGTAATAAATCAACATATGTTAATCAAAATATAGTTTATTACAAAGATTACATAATTGATAAAGATAGTACATTGACATTCAACAAACATATAGATTTAAAAGTTTAAGTTTTTATATACAGTTAAGACATTGGTATTCATAAGAATACTGGTGTCCTCGCTCCGGCATATGGCGGGATTAATAATGCTGGTACACGGCGGGATCCTTATGGATTAGTGGTGTGCTTCCTTTTGAAAAACTCGCTCTAGCACATGGCGGGAGCTTTTTAGTAGAAGTTGAATCATGTGCCGGATAAGTTTTTTTCCATGACTTATCTTCCTTTTGGGGGGCGCCAGATCCACCGTGGACTTGGCGCCCCTTTTTTATTATTTTGATTTTTGGGGGTTAAAAATGTTAGATAATTTCAGAATATTTCTAGTTAATAAATTTCTAAATCCATGTAAAAAATGTTTAGTTCGAGCAACATGTCAACCACCAGAACCTGAATGCCCTGATTATAAACGGTATATCTGTAGAAAAAATTGGTTGGGTTTACTACAAACTGATGTTGAATGGTGGATAATAGGATCTATTTTAATTTCAGGTATTCTCTTTATTATATCAACATTTGCTTTCGGAATATGGAAATGGATTGAGATACTTTTTTAGAAGAGGGATTACTTCCATCCCTCTTCTGGTTGTTCAAGATCTTTATTAACAGTATAGTCCAAAGAAATTTCATCACCTTTCTTAATATTTTTTTCCGCATATGTTTGATATGAACCATCTTTTTGTTTTGAAGAACGAGCAGTAGGTTCAATAGAATGATTTAAAAATGCGCCAAACTGTGTGAGTTTATCATCTTTGTCGATATGGGTATTTATAATTTCTCCCTTTCTAAAGTCTTTATTTGCAAAAATACCCATTCCATGAATAGGAGAAGGATGAATGTTGTAGTTGTTTTGAAGAGATTTACTATAAATCTCATTTAAATATATATCTAATTTTCTCATTATTTATTACTCCATCTTTTATTTTTGTTCCTAAATTCTATATATATTAATAAGTGAAGAAAAAACTTAAATCTATTTATAGGAGGAATAAAATGAAATTTTTAACTTGGTGGGAATTTACAAAAATCTCCGTATCAACTTTATGGGATATGAGACCGGTCATCTTTACAAAAGACTTTTGGATTATGGAGTTTCCAGATTATTACCATCCGAAATGTTTTGATTGCAATCTTGGGATTGAGGATTGTCCAGAATGTAAATATTTCACATTCAAAAAGGGGGATAAGATATGCTAACAATAAAACATTTACCTTCAATTTTAATTCTTGATATGACAAAACAAAAGTTTGCGATAATTGTAGGTATTGGATTTGCGGCATCATTTAGTGTTGTTTGTGGTTATCTCTTGCTTTGATTGCAAACGAATTTAAACAACCAACAATTGAAGTAGTAATGTTTAGTATTGCTACTGCAATCAGTTTTATAATTTCCGTACTTATCTTCTTTTGGTTCAAGGATAAATTAGTACAATAAGAGGAGGTGATACTATGTCAGATGCTGTTCCTTATCCAGATTGTGATGGGCAACCAGGAGATACAGATGATGGTGATTGTTGTGATACCTGTGGTGGAGATGGATGGGTTACCGATGATGACTAATCATATCATTATCAAATTTTAAAAAAGGGCATATGTATTACATGCCCTTTTTTTAATTAGATTATTCAAATATTACTATATATATTAATACATGAAAGATAAATAATTGTTACCTTAAAAATGGAGGAGGTATATTATGGAAGACACAAGAGATACACTAATAATAGTTATATGTTACATTGCACTTATATTGGGTTATAATATGTTCATGAGATGGTTACAAAGACGTCTGATAGAACGTCTTTATAAAAAATATAACATTAGTGTATATAACAAAAATGCAATGACGTGGAAAAAAGCATCAAAAGCATTTGGTATCAATATGCGTAAACTAAAAAAAATGCCCAAGAGTGAAATCAAAAAAGTTTATAGAATGAAAGCGAAGAAAGTTCATCCAGATCGTGGTGGGACCAACGCAAAATTTAATACCTTAAATGAAGCATATCAATTTGCATATGCTGCATAAGAAAGGAGTCATTATGAATACAATTCCACAACCTGTCATGGAAGCATTGTTAGTAGGAATGTTCTTAATGTTGTCTGTAGCTCTAAGTTATAATTTTAGACATTTCAGACTGAGCAATATGAATGAAATACAAGACAAAGTAACATTATGTCTTATTGTATTTTGGATAACATTGAATTGCTCAATATTGGGTTACGTAGCATCAAAGTTTAATGGTTTTCCTATACAGCTCGGAATATTCGGAGGTATAGTGTTAACAGGCATATTACTTATAATATCAATCAAAGCGGAAGATATTGAATTGTGTTTATAAGCTAATAAGCCTCAAGAAAGCATCCTTGTGATGCTTTTTTTTAATCTGTCAAAAAATTTTTGTAAAAGAAAGGAAAAGAATACATGGACACAAAAGTATTACCAATGCTTTACGGAGTAAGCAGAACAGGAAAAGTAAAACAATGGCAAGCAAGAGTTGAATTGGACGGTTATAGCAGAGTTAATATTGTAATTGAATCAGGTTATGTGGGTGGAAAAATTCAATCGAAAGCAAAAATTGTAGCCAAAGGAAAAAATATTGGCAAATCAAATGAAACAACTCCATTTGAACAAGCTGTATCACAAATCGAATCTTCATGGCAGGGCAAACGAGATCAAAATTATGAGCCCGTCCAAATGGATCCCGATAATTATATACCAAGACTTATGCTCCCTCAATTGGCCAAGGGTAATAGAAAAGGCAAGATCGTATTCCCATGTTATATGAATCCAAAATTAAACGGAATATGTAATTTGGCTGAACCTCCGATGGTTCCTCCCTATTTTTCTTCATCACCAGATCTAATTCAACATCATTCAAGAGGTGGTCATTTGTTTACTACTCTTGCTCATCTTGATACATGGATTCATAAATTAAATGCTCCAGCTCCGGTTCATGGAGAATTATATAAACATGGTTGGAGTCTTCAAAAAATTGGATCATATACCAAGAAAGTAAAACCAGATCAACATCTATTAGAGTTTTGGTTATATGATGTTGCTTGGGTCGGTCCAACATATGAAGAACGAATGGAATGGTTAAAACAGGAAATTTCAAAACTCGGAGATTGTCCTATCAAATTTACTCCCACTGTATTAGTTCATTCTTATGATGAAGCAAAAGCATATCACGACCAATGTGTTCAAAACGGTTTTGAAGGGGGTATGCTCAAAAATAAAAATGGTATCTATATGTTTCAATACAACTCAAATGATCTTGAAAAGGTCAAAGAATTTGAAGATGATGAATTTGAAATCATTGGTGGTAAGGAAGGTACCGGTACAGATGAAGGATGTATTGTCTATAGATGTCGAACTGAATCTGGCGGAGAATTTGATACTCGACCAAGAGGCACAGTAGAGGATCGTAGACAAATGTTAATCGACCTTCCGAATGATATTGGTAAAATGTTGACCGTAAGGTTTGCTGAATACTCAGAAGATGGTATTCCACTACAACCAGTTGGTATTCCCGAAGCAGAAGCAGTAAGGGATTATGAATAATATCTGTCCATGCATAGATTGTATATGTAGAGCAATATGTAGCGGAAAAACTTTTAGTAATTTGATGGGAAATTGTCAAATGATTTCTGATTATTATTATTTTTCAAGTTTGGAAACTTTTGATGTTCGTTTAGATGCTATAAAAAAACCATTAATCCTGTATGGAGAAAACAACTTAATTTTAAAATAGAAGAAAAGGGTACTTAATGGATCGAGAAATGTGGGAAGTACTTCAAAGCAAACTCTATAAAGAAAACGATAATAAACCAAAACTAAAAAAGAAACAACCCCCTAGTTGGTTAGTTTCTATAGGAGAATTTATGATCTGGGATTGTGAAAAACTTAAAAGAGATAATGCCAAAGCACATGCCAATAAAGATATACCACCCAAGAAAAAGAAAAAATTACCTGGTTGGTTAGTTTCTACAATGATATATGGTGGATATGTTATTGGTGCTATTATTTTGATTGCCCTTTTATGGATTCCTGGCAGATGGATAAGTTATAAAACTAAATATGAAAGTCAGGTAAAGAAAGCAATTATTGAAATGGTCAAACCGGAAGCCTTAAAAGAAAAATATAGAGTAAAAATTTCAGACGGGCAACCTCAAAGTTTAAAAGAATAAAGTTATGGAAACAGAAACATTATCACAAACTCGAGAAAGAGTATGTAAAGGATGTTTAAATAGCATCAAAGGAAGCGCAGAATGCACAGTATGCATATCCCCAATAAATATGTATAATGAAGAATGTCCCTGTTCAACTTGTATAATTAAAATGATGTGTATTCACTCTTGTGAAAAGTTTAATGAATATTGTCGAATACCGGAGAAAAAAATTGTTAACTTTCTTACGGAAAAGTTAATAATCGAGGAGGAAAAAAAATTTTTAAAATGAAGAAAAAGTATAGTTTTATATTATCAAAAAGTTGTATCAAAATACCCATTCCTTTTACTAAATTTAAAATTAAGATTCCTCCTCGTCATGAGTTTTTTCAGTGGATAAAAGAAAATGGGAACAGGATATATAGATCCAATATTCAAGGGAGAACTTTTTAATCCTCCTTCAACTTTAACATTTGTATTTCCTGAAAGTCATATGAGTGTTCACGAAGAAAGAGAATTTACAGTCTTCCTGAAAGATCATCCCGAAGTTGATAAAATAAAACAGGTTGATATTCTAACAAAATCTCCTATGCTTTTATCAAGTTTTACACGTGATATGATTCGTATATTAGTGTGGGAAGATGATAAAGATTGTGTAGGATATGAATAAAAGGATGGAGTCCCTTTTGGGCTCCATCCTCACTAATTATATTATTTTTTCTATATATATTAATATCTGAACATTAACAAGGAGGTTATTATGAAAAACTTTGCATCACATATGACCGAATGGGTAATGATTAGATTAGTTGGTATAGGTGCTGTATCATTAGTATTAATGGCAATGTACCTTAGCTTTTGCTTCAGTTACACACTTGTCTAATAAAAAAGAAAGTGTAAAAAAGAGATGGACAACTATCTCTTTTTTAATCTTGGATATTTTTTTTAATTATATATATTAATAAATGAAGAGAAAGAGATTTACTCTGATTAGAAACCAGAAATCCATGGGTCAAGAAGATCCAGGATGACAAACATTTTTTCTCTTGGTTGTGATGATGCTTCATTGTTATACCTCCTGAAAAGGGGCCAATCCATTGGGGGTTGGTCCTTTTTTTGTCCTATTTATAACAATTATACTATATATATTAATACATGAAGATAAACAATTATTACCTTAAAATGGAGGAGGTATATTATGGATTACATGGGTATAGCATTCATCATTATTACAGTTGTAATATGTGTTCATATAGTATATGAACGCGGCAAGAAAGAAGGCCAGTACGAAGGTCGTATGCAGATTCTTCAAGAGAATTTAAAGAAAGCTGAATTTGCACAGAAAAAATCGGATCTTAAACTGGTGTCAAAAATGATAGATGAAGTAAGCTAAAACGGTTGGGTATAATGGATTTGTAATGAATCTATTATACCCCCAACCTAAAAAATTTATTACTTTAAATAAAGGAGATATTATTATGTTTCGCCTTGCTTTTTATAAGAGTGGAGATGTGTTAATGAGGATAATGGAATTCCCAAAACTTTCAGAAGTAATGGAAGAAGTAAAGATTAATAACAAAGGAATAGATAAGTTTGAGATCTTTGCAGATGAATGGAAGAATCATCATCTAACTGGTAAAGTAAGAGAATCTGGTTCAGTTGATTGGGTCAGAGAAGCTGGATAAAAAAGGAGGTTTGATGAAGAAAGTAGTTGTTATGAATAAGAGGGTTGAAGAATTATTAAAACTTTCAAGAGATGAATTGCTTTCAAAAGCTCACGAATTGGATATTGAGGTTGAAGGATTCAAAGGAGAAATCGCCAGAGAGATAGCTAAGAAAGAATCAGATATGCAGTCAATAGCATCAGGTATAGTTGATGTCCTTTATTAATAGGGAGTGGAATTGTAAAGATTCTACTCCCACAGATTTCAAAAGGAGAAATTTTTTATTATGTTAGAAACAATAATGTTTGTATTAGCAATAATATTTTTTATGACGTCTCTCATCTTTGTCAGTCTTGTACTTTCTAACAAATATTTACCAAGATGGTTTTGTGATCATATGGGATGGCATCTTACACCCACAACGCAAGGGTTTGATGGATGTAGTTCTATTGGAGTTTGCCCACGATGTGGTAAATCTGTATTACAAGACAGTCAAGGAAATTGGTTTTAATATAAAAGGAGATAAACTTATGAGTAATAGAGAAAAATTTAAAACATTTTTAAAAGAATTTAAACCTGAACTTGTGTCTGAATTTACTAAATTTATTATAGACACAGATAGTGTTGCATCTTATTGTGAAGCCGCAGATAGATTAGGAAGATCATCAGCTGAATTTCAGAATCTTTCAAAATATCATATAGAAGCTTTGAAAGATAAAAGATATGAAAAAATGTATAGAGAGGCAGAAGAGACAATGTTGGTAATACGCCGAGCAATGAATATGGATCAACCTGAGATAATGTAGAAATCTCAAAATGGATCCATCCTTATTATAATTCTATTTACTATATATATTAATATATGAAAGATAAATATTATTAATCTTTTAATTGGAGGAATATAATGGAAATCTATAAAGTATTATTCGTTCTTGATATAACAATTAAGGATGGAATTATTGATGGTGGGCCCTTGGATGATACCAGTGGCTAAAGTAACTCTAGTTCACATAAAGAGTATTCGTGAAATGTTAGAAACAAAAAATGTTTTAATTATTAATAATCTTGAAATCGAATTTGCTGATGATGATTTTAAAAAAATGAAGTCATTAGCATCAAACATTCAGAAGGCAGTGACTGACTATTATCGTGTAAAAACTTAAACCAAAGGAGGAACGTAACATGGAATCTGATTTATCTCGAAATGAAATGGGTAGTGTAGTGGAAGATACAAAAGTACTGAACTCTCTTGTCAATGATGATCATGAATTGCTCATCAAGATATTTAAGTACAAAGAGGCCATCGGTGACGGATGCTTTCGTATAAGAAAGAAACCTGTTTTAAGTTAAACAGAAACTGGAGGTCTATACGACTCCTTTTTTAAAATGTTCGTTTAATTATAGGAGGATATTATTATGAAATTTAAATCAGCATTTCTAATTGTTTGCCAAACTCTTGCAAGTATTGGATTTGGTCTTGGTGTAATGAGTGTAGGAATAATGCAGGTTGACGGAGGAAGTCAAGTATTAGCAAGATTATATGAAGCATCAACTGTTCCTTATATGCAGATATTCGCTATGCTTATTATATGTACAATGGGAACACTCGGTATTACAGCTGGAAACATAATGTCAACGGAAATGAAAACAGAAACTAAAACCGAAGATGGTTAATGTTTAATAATAAAAGGATGGGATCCTGAGATGGATTCCATCCTATAGTTTAGAATACGTCCTAAATTTTTAACCGCGATCAAAAGGAAAAAAATATGATACCAGCATTCATTAAATTCCGTCATATCAACACAATCATAACCACAGAAGGACTTCAAAGAGTCGAACTGTTTACAGTAAAAGAAACTTTAAATAGTCAACCATATATAGAATTTGTATATAATCGTAGGGCAACCAGAATTAATTTTCAGGATGATGAAACTATGTTTGATTATCTTACCACCTTAGAAGAAGTTCTCAAAGTCGAAATAATAGAGAAAGCCAGTATTTTTGAATAATGACTATACATGTAAAGAATGTGTTCTGTTTGCTATCTGTAATTCAAAACAAAATGAATTAGCATGTTCTATTCTATATAATTATTTTGTAAAAGATGGTAATCTAGGTATTGATCTTCCATCTTTTATGTATTCCTGTGAACCACAACCAAACCGGTTAAAAGAAATTGAATCTGCTTTTAATAAAAAATACGTAGGTGGGATTTAGAAATTGAGTTACCTTACTACGGTATAGGTGAACGAGAAGTAATTATTGATTGGGAGAAAGGAAAATAAATATTGGCAACCAACGATGAAATGTGTAGAGGTTGTTCATCATTTGGTACTAATACTTCTGGATTAGAATGTCACTTAAAACCAATATATAATGGTAAAGAGTGCCCCTGTTTAACATGTTTAGTTAAAGGTATTTGTATGGCAGATGATATAGATTGTGACATGTATCATGTATCATGAATTTGGAAGCGAACAACCAGAGGCTATTGAATAGACGGTATCTTAAGAATGGGTACCGTCCCATCCTGACACAAATAAGGTGGTATTTTTGGGGCAAAAAATAAGATGAGGAATGGGATAACTCTTTAATATAATTAATTCTTTTCGTTATTTGATTGAGTTAAGGTTACGTCAATAACATTATTCTTACTATCTAATTTCATTCTTATAAAATCACAATCTAAGAATTCAATGATTTCATTTTGTCTTCTAATATCACGTTCCGTAAGATTATCATGGTTATCATAATGGAATGGTTCATCAACTTCTATTACAGTATTTTTTTCGGCATCATATCCATCAACCCAATAGCCTAACTCTTTGATATGATATTCACCGCCATTCTCTGCGTGTTGAAATTTGAAATTGTTTTGTTGAGCATATTCATCAATGAGGATACAAGCATTGGGACTATAGTTGGGGAATATTTGATAGCCATTTGGCGTTCTTTCTTGTCTGTATCTGATTGCTTGAAGTCTGGCAGCTAATCTTATTTTATTCAATGTTTCTTCGGTATAGATACCAGTCTTTCCTTTATTCCAGGCAGGTCTTCCTTTAGATGATCTACTCATCTTTGAGAGAGTTTCCTCTGAAAGGTTTTCTCTTTTCCCTGAATTACTCATTATTTCTAATGTCTTTTCTGAATAGACATCAGTTTTTCCTTTATTCCAAGGAATACTTCCTTTCTTTAATATAGATATTTTTAATTTTGTTTCTTCTGTATGTGGTTTATATTCTCTATTTCTATTATTTTTAGCTGTCAACTCTTTTTGAGCTGGGCACCTACGAACATTGTCTTCACAACACCATGTTTTTGATGTTGGAAAATAATACTTTGCTTTATATGTATGACAATAATCACATTTATCTGGTTTTGGTCTCTTGTTAATTCTTCTGTATTCAACCCATTGAATAGATGTATTTATTCCTATCTGTTTACTTTTTACTGGGCACTTTTTCCATGTTGTTTCACAACACCATTTACCATTCTTGAATTGGTGAACCGCAGGACGACCACATCCATATTCACATATCTTTATTTCAGTCATATTATTCTCCAGGATTGAATTCTTGTTTACATCTCGGGCATGTAATAGAACTGTATCCATGTTTCTCAACATTAATTGGACTATTCTTTATCTCAAATACAATCAAGTCAAGTGTAGTGAATTTATGTCCTAATAATTTACATAGGAGACGAGCGTGCCACGGCGCTTTCTTTTTCATATATTCTCCTTTACTCAAAAAATAAAACAGGTTCTGGATTAACAAAATCATTTTTATTCAAAGGAACTTGTGTCCAAGTGTAGGTAGCATTGGTTAAATAAACACGTTCTTGTTTCATCAGGTGTAAAAACTTTATTTCTACTATTTTTGCTTTTAGTTTTGTATAATATAGTCCGAGAACTTCTTGGTGAATTTTTCTATCGTTTATTGCCATCTGTTCTATCCAATAATACTTTTCTCCAGCTTTATCTTCTTGTCTTCCTTTACCTGCTGATTCAACACATCTAGCTTTTCGTTTTCCTTTTTCACATTGTCCATGACCTATATAATGAGGTCTATAGTTTAATTTCAACTGTACACTATCAGGTGGTCCATATATAAATTCTCCTGGATCATTTTCATCACATAGAGCATATACCATATAATCTAATCTACCAGTTCCATAAATTGCATCCCATTTATCCCATGCTCTATGTATCAGTAATGTTCTTTCGTTTCCATTATATACATCATCTACTCCTCTTAATAAACCATAGGGATCTTCACCATTAAACTTATCCATAATTTGATATCCTTTCACTTTTTGTTTTGATATTAATATGTGTTTGTACTTCTTCATCTTTGGATAGCGCATACATTATATCAACTTCACTTTCAGATAACATAGTATGAGGTATCTGAAGTAAACAATGATATAATTCAAGTTTAAGATTTATTGCTCCCATGTATATATCCTTTCTTTATTTTTTGTTCCAAAATTTTTTAACGGTGTCTTTAATGTGTAATGGGATTATGAGTAGGATATATTAATGGTCAAATCTTTATATGGTTGATTTTTTATAGTAAAAATTTTTTTGAGATACTATTATAATTACCAAAAATTTTTTTGAGCAACTTTTATAATTACCAAAAAATTTTTTTGAGCAACTTTTATGGACAGTTCGTAATAGGAGGTATAATCTGCAGATCGCGGAACGGGAACCCGATGTCATTTTTATATCCGAGCGCTTTCTAACTACTGCTAACCATCAATTATACCAATCTGGATAAAAAAATTTAGAAAAAAAGCGCTCAGAGGGCGCTCAGGACGGCATATGTATGAATCCATACATATATGTGTATGTATCCGTACATATATGTGTATGAATTCATACAATATTTAGAAATCAAGTTTATCGAAGTCCTGTACTAACTGACTCTTAGCGGTATAGTTAGCACCGCTAACTATCTTGCTACTTGTCTCAGGATTCTCTATTGGTGGGGCATCTTGGTGGGCGTTTTGTGTATCAAGTGATTCTAATACTGGTGTTACTAACTCAATTAATAGGTTCGATACCTTAATTACATCTCCTGTTTCGAGTTGGCGTTTAGCTGCTTCCTTTGCCAATATCTTATGTAGCTCATCTGACATATAAGATGTTATCTGTTTCATAATTCACTATTCCTTTTTAGTATTATGTTCTCATTGATAATTGTTACATCCCGGATGTGATAATTGTTACATCCCGGATGTGATAATTGTTACATCCCGGATGTGATAATTGTTACATCCCGGATGTGATAATTGTTACATCCCGGATGTGATAATTGTTACATCCCGGATGTGATAATTGTTA
>Ga0190286_1000013_pt1 | contig 120739 bp, 99 predicted proteins | sample 48691834_MG_FD_183241 | JGI IMG/M metagenome (GOLD analysis project Ga0190286, IMG submission 183241) | Hydrothermal vent microbial mat bacterial communities from Southern Trench, Guaymas Basin, Mexico - 4869-18-3-4_MG | ecosystem: Environmental > Aquatic > Marine > Hydrothermal vents >... | reverse complement strand
GGTTTCCCCCTCTTGTAGTACATTTTCCCCAACTTCGCGAGAAAAAAATGGACTTTTGCAACAGTCTCTTCAGCGCCGGGTTCCTCAATCCACTCTAACCCTGTCTGAGAGTCCCGGAGGGACGACACAATACTAGCGGCGCCCGCGGTGTTACGTGTGTCCCAGTGTAAGCGTCGAGTGAGAGGGTGCCGGCCGTAGGGGCAGACCCCTGTTCAGGCCAGGGGCAGGCTCTATGTGTCTGCCCTCACCTTCAAAGCCCCCCGAAACTGAATGATTACGCGGGTAGGTGTCTTTCGCTTGAGACTATCGGCTCGTGATGATAAAAGAGAAACTGATCCCCATGTCATCGTACGCGTCACACGGAAAAACTAATCGCTTGCCGGAAAGTAGTCTGCGCGGCGGGCCCATAAACGTTACGACCGGCGAGTCGCGGCCGAAACATCGCATGGCCACTCGGATATGAAGAAAAAAATCATGGCGTTGATAGTGCTGCTCGGTCTCGTTTCAGGGGGGAGCGCGGTCTGGTTTCATTTCACACAATCGAATCAGTCCGGCCGAAAGGTGTTTGTGAGCGGCAACATTGAAGCCATTGAGGTGGACCTGGCGTTTCGTATCGGAGGCCAGATAAAGACTTTGTCCATAGAGGAGGGTGATCGGGTGACCGCGGGTCAGGTGATGGCGACTTTGGACACGGACACCCTCCTTACGCTCAAGGGCGGCGCTGAAGCCGCGATCACCACGGCCAAAGCGGTCCTGGACGAGTTGGAAGAAGGAACTCGCAAGGAAGCCATAGCAATGGCCGGGGCACGGCTGAAGGCTGCGCGAAGCCGGATGAAAAACGCGAAGGACGAATACGACCGACACCTCCCCCTTTTCAAGCAAGGCGCGATTTCCGCTTCCACGCTTGATGCCAGAGAAACGGCTTTAAAGGTGGCCACAGAAGATCACAACAATGCTGCGGAGCGCTTGGGAGAGTTGGAGAAAGGGCCACGAGAGCAACAGATACGAGCGGCTCGGGGCCGCCTTGAACAAGCACGATGGCAGGCCAAAAAGATCGAACTGGACCTGAACCATTCGGTGCTCAAAACGCCCATTTCCGGAACTGTTCTTGTTAAGTCCAACGAACTCGGTGAGGTGGTTCTTCCCGGGGCCCCTGTTGCCACGGTGGCTCACACGGACGAGGTCTGGCTCAAGGGTTACGTGGCGGAGAGCGATCTGGGCAAGGTCAAGCTCGGGCAAAAGGTCGAGGTCACAACGGACACTTATCCTGGAAAGGTCTATCCCGGGAGGATAACCTACATATCGTCAAGGGCCGAGTTTACCCCCAAGAACGTGCAGACCCGACAGGAGCGGATCAAGCTGGTCTACAGGATCAAGGTCACTATTGGCAACACCGATCAGGAGTTAAAGATCGGCATGCCGGCCGAAGGCTTTGTCCTGTTGGAATCCCCTGCCAGGGCAAGAGAACCCGGCCCGAATCAAGGCCCACCGGGCTCGTGATGTCAACTTACATGCCTAGAAACAGAGGCACCACGAAACACAAAAGTCCTTTCCGTTGTTCACTGGTCCGTGGCTTCGCCTCGGACAGGCGTGTGAAGAGCGCGCACGATGCGTATGGACTTGGAGGGGAGGCCCTAGCCGGGCCGGCATTTTAACGTCATGTTACCGACAGCTGTCAGGTCACGCAAGCTGTCCGGGGCCCGCTCAATCGCCCCACGCGCAGTGGCTCCCCTCCAAACCACCCCATACGCTGACCCGGATGGGGGTGGTTCGGGTCCCCCCCTTTGAAAAAGGGGGGTTAGGGGGGATTTTGAGACTCGGTCCCTCTCTTGTACACTATATTTCTTTGAGCGCAACTTGGTTTGACATGTCTGAATCAGCCCCAATAATCAGAACAGAGAAGCTTTGTCGAAAATTCGGGGAGACCCTCGCTGTGCGTGATCTGGACCTGAAGGTGAACCGAGGCGAGGTCTTCGGCCTTGTTGGTCCTGACGGAGCGGGCAAGACAACGACTATGCGCTTGCTGTCGGGCATACTGGAACCTACCTCGGGAGATGCATGGGTTGACGGAATATCTGTAAGGGGAGATCCTGAGAAGATCAAGGAGGCCATAGCTTACATGCCGCAGCGTTTCGGTCTCTATGAGGACATGTCCGTCATGGAAAACCTCATCTTCTATGCGGATCTGTTCCGTGTACCCAAGAAGCTCAGGCCTGAACGAATCGAAAGGCTTTTCGGTTTCAGCCGCCTGGGTCCTTTCAAAGACAGGCAGGCCGGCGCTCTTTCGGGCGGCATGAAGCAGAAGTTGGCGTTAGCGTGCGCTCTGATCCACTCGCCCAAGCTCCTTATCCTGGACGAGCCCACCAACGGCGTGGATCCGGTGTCGAGGCGAGATTTCTGGAAGATTCTGTACGATTTGTTACGAAAGGGGATGTCGATTCTTGTTTCAACCGCGTACCTTGACGAGGCGGAACGTGTCCATCGTGTCGGCCTTATGAGCCTGGGTTCACTTGTGCAGTGTGGAACCCCGCATCAGATTAAGAATCTCGTGCAGGGGGTGATTGTCGAACTTGTCACCTCGGATGTTCGGCTGTCCAGGACCCGTCTGGCGGACATGCCGGGTATCCTTGGTGTCAATGCATTCGGGGAAGGACTTCATGTGCGGCTGGCTGGTGAACCGGACCGCGCCGCAATGCGAGAGACCCTCGAATCCGCCGGCATTACGATTCGTTCAATGAAGCGGATCTCTCCTTCAATAGAGGACGCGTTCCTCTCCCTGATCCCACGCGATGAAATCGCCTGACCACATTTCGAGGAACCATTGAGCGACAATGCCGGCAAAACAACCGTTCTTGCAGAGGATCTCACCAAAGTGTTCGGCAAGTTCACCGCGGTAGACCGGATTTCCTTTCAGGTGAGCCAAGGCGAAATCTTTGGATTCCTTGGTCCCAACGGCGCAGGCAAGACAACCACCATCAAAATACTCTGCGGTCTGCTCAACCCTACTTCGGGCCGAGCACGGGTCCTTGACTGGGATGTGGCCGAACAAGCTGAACACATAAAACAGCATATCGGCTATATGTCTCAGAGATTTTCGCTATATGAAGAACTGACTGTGGAAGAGAATCTGGATTTCTTTGGAGGTGTTTACGGACTGCATGGGGACCGTAAACGCACACGGGACCGGTGGGTTCTGGAGATGGCCGGCCTAGCGGACAAACGGAACATGATTACCAAAGATCTGCCTCTGGGGTGGAAACAGAGGCTCGCATTGGGATGTGCACTGCTGCACGAGCCCCCGGTAATCTTTCTTGACGAACCCACATCCGGAGTGGATCCGCTTTCGCGGCGAAGTTTCTGGGAACTGATCAACAGCATGGCCGACAAAGGAGTGACCGTATTCGTCACCACGCATCACATGGAAGAGGCGGAGTATTGTCATCGCTTGGCGTTGATGTCCAGCGGGAAGATCATCGCGCTGGGAACCCCCTCGGATCTGAAGACTCGGTGGCTTGATGAATCGGTCATTGAGATGGATTGCGCGGACTTGTTGGCCGCGGCCGAGATCCTGGAGAACATGTCGGCCCTTACTGAAGTGGCAGTCTATGGAGACTCGCTGCACCTGGTCACCCCTGATCCTGACCGTGCGTTGAAAGAAGTGACTGCTCTCTTGGATCAGGCGGGAATTCCGATCAACAGAACCGAATTGATCTCGCCAACTCTTGAAGACGTATTCGTAACGCTCACCGCGCGTGACACATATTGATACCAAGTTCCATGCCCAAAAAACAGAGGCACAACGAAACATGAAAGTCTTTACCACTGTTCAATAGTCCGGGGCTTCGCCTCGGACTGGGGCGTCAAGAGAGCGCACGCTGCGCATGGACTTGGAGGGGAGGCCCTAGCCGGGCAGGCATTTCACCGTCATGCTACCGACAGCCGTCATGTCACGTAAGTTGTCCGGGACCCGCTCAATCGCCCCACGCGCAGTGGCTCCCCTCCAAACCACCCCATACGTTGAACCGCAAAAGGGGTGGTTTTTCAACGGGACTTTTGTATGAAAAGGTCCTTTTTTCTTGGAATGTCGTGGCTTCCCTTCGGGCGACCGCCGGTCGCGCCGTACGGTCGGGATCCGGGCGTGTACGGGCATTTCCTCTCGTTCCCAGGCTCTGCCTGGGAATGCATACCGGGAGGCTCCGCCTCCCCTACGCCCGGGCCCCCTACGCCTTGACGACATTTTCATTTTCGTTGGCGCCCGTTTTCGGGAATGATAGTTGGTATGGAAAACTGGAGAGCAACTGCCATGGTAGGACCGGCATCTTGCCGGTCCGCGTACCCAGCGTCGCCCTACCTGGATCGGCTCGATGTCTTGTATCTTTGTGCGTCAACTTCGTGTGCTGCGCGAATTTGTTCTGCACCGTTTATCCGGAAATCCCTCACCCCAGCCCTCTCCCAGAGGGAGAGGGCTGGGGTGAGGGGGTCTTCACACTTCGTTACACCCGCAATCCAGTGCTCGATTCGCAAATTATACTCTATTCCCACCGTACGTGACAAAAAAGCGCGGCACACGTCAACTTCTTACTCTTCTCTGTGTCTCTGTGGGTAACCGTTCACCGTGAACCGTACAAGCTCTCGGAATTACGTATGGGGGAGGTTTGGAGGGGGAGATGAGTCTCCCCCTCTATTCTCACCGGGCGCAGAACCGCTTCAAGCCCGGTGAACGATTACCTCTGTGGTTCATTTCTCTTCTCTTTTCCGTGCCACGGGGTCAAATGTGGGCAATGGCCGGTTATCAAAGCGGGGAACGTGATCATTCCCTTCGCCCCAATTTCGGACGCTGGTTACTCGTTTGAATGCGAATCGGATTAGGCATGACAGTCAGCATCAGTCGAACTTGTTTTTCCATTCAGCGATCAGTTTGAGGGCATCCAATGGAGTGATGTTGTTTGCATCGATTTTTTCCAGTTCCTTTAGAAGATCATCCCCCCGGTACCCGAAGAGTTCGGGCTGATAGGCCTCTTCAGAAGGCTTCCCTTTCTTTCGGGACTGGCGGGCGAGTCTGGGCCGACCGGCAGGATCAATCTCTTCGGATTCAAGGTTCACAAGGATTTCCTTGGCTCGCTCGATCACGGAATCGGGTATGCCTGCCAGTCGGGCGACCTGAATACCGTATGAGCGACTGGTCCCTCCGGGAAGGATCTTCCTGAGGAATACTATTCGATCTTCCCATTCTCTCACCGCGATGTTATAGTTGGCGACCCTTTCCTTGTCCCGGGCCAGGTCAACCAGTTCGTGATAGTGGGTTGCGAACAAGGTCCTGGGTCCTCCGCCCGGCCGGTCGTGGAGGAATTCGGTTACTGCCCACGCGATGGAGAGACCGTCAAAAGTGCTGGTTCCTCGACCCACTTCGTCGAGCAGCACGAGGGATCGTTCGGATGCGTTGTGAAGGATCTCGGCTGTCTCGTTCATTTCCACCATGAAGGTGGATTGGCCGAAAGCCAGGTAATCGGCCGCGCCGATTCGTGTAAAGATTCGGTCCACGATACCTATGGACGCGGACGCGGCCGGGACCAAGCTGCCCATCTGGGCCATCAGCACCATCAGGGCGGTCTGTCGTAGATAGGTTGACTTGCCGGCCATGTTGGGACCGGTGATGATCAGGATCTGTTCCGACGAACGGTTGAGCCGCACATCGTTGGGAACATAAGGCTCCCGTTGTTCGAAGCTCTCTACAACGGGGTGGCGTCCTTCTACGATATGGATTTCATCATCTTCGTGGATCTCGGGGCGCACGTATGCTCGGACAGCTGCGACCTCGGCCAGGGACAACAGCACGTCCAGCTCGGCCACGGAACGGGATGTCTCCTGTATCCTGGGAATCACCTCCAGCAGCTTGGTCCTGAGGAGATTGAAGATCTCCTCTTCAAGCTCCACGATTCGTTCCTGTGCGTTGAGCACTTTGAGTTCGTATTCCTTCAGATCTTCGGTGATGTACCGTTCAGCGTTGACCAAGGTTTGCTTCCGGGTGTAATGGGTGGGGATCTTGTCCTGATGCGCTTTGCCGACCTCAATGTAATAACCGAAGACCCTGTTGTACCCGACTTTGAGCCTTGGTATGCCTGTCTTTTCCCGTTCCCGGGCCTCGATCCCTGCTATCCATTCTTTGCCCGAAACACTGACGGATCGCAGCTCGTCGAGTTCTTCGCGGTAACCGCCTCGTATCGCGCCTCCGTCCTTCAGGCTCGCGGGCGGTGAATCCACCAGTACCGAAGCGATTGCGTGAACCACGTAGGACAGGTCGTCCATCCGCCGGATCTCCTCGGCAAGCGTTGTGTTCAGACCTCCCAGGAGTTTGATGAGCGCGGGGAGTTGTTCGCCCGAATTGCGGAGTTGGACAAGATCTCTGGGACCCGCGCTCTTCAAGGAGATTTTCCCGGCTATGCGTTCCAGGTCACCGATATCCTTGAGCGCGTCCCGCAGTTCTCGGCCCAGGATCGCGTCATCCACCAGGCCCTCAACGGTCTCCAGGCGCAGACCGATATGCTTTGGGTCCAGCAGCGGATACGACATCCACTGCCTCAGCATGCGAGCCCCCATGGACGTGCGGGTTTTGTCCAGCAGGCGTACGAGGGTTCCGGCGGTGGTCCCGTCCTTGATATTGGAAAAGATTTCAAGGTTCTTGCGGGTGGATTCGTCGAGCACCATATAGTTTCCCAGATGGTAAACCCGTGGCGTCTTGATGTGAATCGGCGCATCGTGTCTGGTGTGCCTGACGTAATTGATCATCATTCCCGCGGCCAGGGTCGGAAGCGAGCCGTCTGAAAGGCCGAATCCTTCCAGGTTTTGCACCTTGTAGTGGTCGGTGAGCGCGTCGAAGCACCCGCGGGGATCGGACATCCAGTCCTCCAGAGGATGGATGTACAAGGAACCGTCGAGCAGGGTTCTGAGGTTATGATCATCGGGCAAACCATCGGGTACGAGCACTTCCTTGGGTTCCAGACGCCTCAGTTCTTGCCCGGCCAGCGCAGGATCCGAGGTCTGGGTGACTCTCAGATCTCCGGTGGAAAGATCAAAAGCGGCCAGACCGACGCTGTTTCCCTTTCCCGCGAGAGCCACGACAAAGTGGTTCTCCCGGGCGTTGAGAATGCCCGGTTCTTCAGTGAGACCCGGTGTCAGCACCCGGGTCACTTCGCGTCGAACGATCCCTTTGGCTTTACGGGGGTCTTCCATCTGGTCGCACACTGCGACCCGCTCCCCGGCGGCCAACAGCTTGGAAATATACTGAGAGGCCGCGTGGTGGGGGAAGCCGCACATGGGAATGCTCTCGCTCTCTTCCTTGTTTTTGTCCCTGCTTGTGAGCGCGATCTCAAGTATGCGGGCAGCCTTTCGCGCGTCCTCAAAGAACATCTCGTAGAAATCGCCCATGCGGAACAGCAGGATGGCATCCGGATGTCGTTCCTTGTGATGCTTGTGTTGGCGCATCATAGGCGTGAGTTTGATCTGCTTTGCAGATTTCTCGGGAGAGTTCTCTTCCACTATGCTTCCCTCAGGAAAAGGTATTTCAACCGGATCTGGTGGACGCGAGCCTGAGCCAATATATGCGAATCTTCTCAACGGACAAACGACCATATCGTATGCGCATCCTGAACCCTTTGGCGCCCTGTGTCAAGAATCGTAAGTACCGTGATTTCGCTTCCTGGAGAGTAGCTGGAAGGCTCTCTTTTCGCCCCAACAGCTCTGCCCTGGGGCAGGCGCGCGGGGCAACGAAAATGGACGGAATGCTGATGTCCGGAACCAACCTTATACCAACTATCATCGCAAGAAAGCGACAACGAAGCATACAAGTCCTTTCCGTTGTTCAGTGGTCCGTGGCTGCGCCTCGGACAGGGTACTCGAAGAGCGCGCACGCTGCGCATGGACTTGGAGGGGAGACTCATCTCCCCTCCAAACCACCCCATACGTTGACCCGGAAAGGCGTGGTTCTTTCACGGGACTTTCATAGGAATGCGCGTTCAAGCAAATGATAAAGAGCACTGCCGGGCAAGCCGGCAGTGGCACCCAAGAAACCGATCTCACTCTCTTGATTGCGCATTGGTATTACACCTCTCGCTCTTATTCGTCTTAATTTTTGGGGAAACCTTTATTATACCGCTTCGCCATTTAACAAGTAAAATCTCGGGGCCTACGATGGGGGATGCTCGAAGGGGGAGCTACTGGGCGTAGGGCCAATTTACGAGCCGGTTGGTGTGGGAGCTTCATTATTGGTCCGTAGCGGCCCGCCGGGCGTGGGTACTTCGAGGAAGGTTTTGGGTCTATGCTTTGCGCGATGCCACGGACTCCTTGTTGACACAGACCTCTCTCGCGGCAAACCCGGATTACAATAATATTCGCGAAATGGTATTACAATTAATGGTGGCGCAAAATTGCGTTGTGATTTAGAGTACAAAATTCCGCGAGTGCGCGGCCTTTGTGGGACGGCATCCAATGAGATGTGGGGCGGCCGGTCAAGGAATCAGGTTTGGGGTGATGGAAAGTTTCATGGGGAGACGTTTGCAACCGGGCCTGCTGTACCCGCGGTATTCCCCTGATCCTGTTTGGGGTGTCAATTATGAGCGGCCAATTCAGTAGAAAAGATTTTCTGGAAGCGATCTTTCAAGGTTATTTCAACGATCACGAAGGGTTCATTGTAGTGCGGGCCCTCACACGACACGACCCCAGGGTGAGCACCCGATATTTCCCGAACATAGATACGCTGGTCAAGGAGCAGTATTCAAAAGACCAGAATGTCTTTTTCGGGGTCTGCCCGCGTGAGAGGATGAAGCCGGGGCTTAGCAACATAGGGTATGTCTCCTGCCTTTGGGCGGGATTGGATTTTACACCGGACGGCCACGCGGGGAGGGAAGGGCATTTCGTCAGTCCCGCGTTTGCGGCCAGGGCGGTTAGGAGCTTCCCGCTGCCTCCCTCCATTATTGTGGAGTCAGGGGCGGGGTTGCACCTGTACTGGCTTCTCAGCGAATTGATCTCCGTTAACGAACACAACGACCTGGGGGCCATGCTGAGAAAAGTCAACGATTTCTTCAAGTGTAGAAGAAAGGTGGATCTTGATGCGACCTTGCGGCTGCCGGAAACCACAAACTGTAAAGTTCCCGGGCAGGTTCTTGACTGTAAACTCAAATACATGAATCAGGATTTTCGGTACAAGTTGGAAGACTTTGAGCGCATTGACCTCAACAGCCAAAGCGTCACGGCCATAATGGGTCAACAGCCACAGGTCCAGAGGAGCGAGGCTGTACAGAGCGCTTCGCATGAAGCGCCGGCGGAGAATGATTCCGCTACCGAGACAGACGTCATAGCGATTGAAGTCATCGATGAATACCTGGCCAGGGACGAGACCCCGGCGCCCGGGGGCGAGGCCGCGATGGAGGCCCCCGAATCTGAGCAGGAACCCGGATCGCTGATTTCGGACCAGGCCCTGGACAAAATTGCGGACAGAATTGCCGACAAAATCCTCTCGAACTTCACCGAAGACTTGGCGGACCGGATTGCCGAGCGTATTCTTTCACGGATGAGTTCCATCAAACGTGAGGGCAAGCTGTGAGAACTATTGTGGCAACTACCACAGTAGGACCGGCATCTTGCCGGTCCGCGTGTCCAGCGGGGCCCAACCAGGATCGATTCGATGTCTCTGTATGGTCGTGAGTCAATTTCTTTCTCTTCTCTGTGTCTCTGTGTCTCTGTGGTTCATTTCTCTTCTCTTTTCCGTGCCACGGGGTCAAGTGTGGGCAATGGCCCCTTTGTCAAAGGGGGGGCAAGGCTGGATTTTGCCGATGTGCGGGAATCAGCTTTCTATCAGACGCAACTTTTGGCAACTGTTATAGGCCGCGCTTTCGCTACGCAAGAGCCGGGAAGTGGAGCAGGGGACCGAAGTGCAAGAACAGCGTGACAATGGTGGAACGACCGACATGAACAGGGAATCTCATCCAGAGACGGACGGCAGTTTCCACAAAGAGGATCTGTCCGGCCTTGACGAGAAAGAAAGCCATCATTGCACGGGTTCGCCCGGGTCGGAGACCTCGGAGCCGCCAGGAAGAAGCGAGTCCGAGAATCCCCCCGATTCACCCGGAGGGTTTGCCGGACCTATGACCGGCCAGGACAAGTTGCTGTCCGGAATTGAGAAATCAGGCGCGTACTGCCGGATCATGGACTCCGTACCTGTCCCGATGCTGTTGGTTGACAGCGCTGATTCCATAGTTTTTGCCAACCGTGCGGTTGAGGAGATAGTGCAAGGCTCGGATTACGTAGGAGACAAGTCCCTGTCAACCTTATTCCCTCATGGCGAAGAGAGATCCATGATCGCCTCGCTCATTCAAAAGAGCTTTCAGAAGGGAGAGAGCCTGACCAGGGAAGGATTCTTGCGAACGGGTGGGCCGTTGATCTGGGGTCGAGTTCACGTTCAGCCCTTGGAACTGGACGAGCATGAACTTGCGCTGGTCATTGTGGAGAACCTGACAGCTGAAAAGGAATGCTTGGCCGCGTGTAAATCTAAGAAACTGCTCAGCATGTTCCCAACCGGCGTGGCTGAATTCAGTTTGTCCAAGCCGATTTCCCACGATCTTCCCGATGAGGAACTGCTTGCCGGAATCCTCAACGCACAGATCGTGGATGGGAACAACGAATTTGCACGTATTCACGGCAGTTCGGATATAGAAGATCTGGTGGGGCTTCGACTGAAAGACTTGTCTTTCCTGGGCAAAGATAGCGAGGATCTTTACCTCATGTGGATCCACAAGTTCCTTCCCACAGGTTCCTTTGAGCTCGATGAGGTGGTTTCAGGCGGGAAAGTCAGGCACATTGAAAAGACTCTGATCGGTGAAGTGGAGAACAATCTCATTACTTCTTTTTGGGAGCTGACCCGGGACGTCACCGAGAGAAAGCTTTCCGAACAAAAACTGAGACGGAGCTTCGACACGCTGAAGAGGACTTTGAATGCAACTGTTGAAGCGCTCATTGCAGTCTCGGAAAAGAGAGACCCGTACACCGCGGGCCATCAGCGGAGGGTGGCGCGGCTCGCTTTTGATATTGCCGAGGAAATGGGGCTTTCCGACCATCAGTGTGCCGGTATCCATGTGGCGGCTTCCATTCACGACATAGGGAAAATATACGTTCCTGCTGAATTCCTGACCAAACCGGGTACCATCAGTGACGCGGAACACGTGATCATACGGACCCATCCCAATGTGGGATATGACATCTTGAAAGGCATAGAATTCCCCTGGCCCGTGGCAGAGGTGATACTGCAACATCACGAGAGAATGGACGGAACCGGCTATCCCCATGGGCTCAAAGGCGAAGAGCTTCTCTTGGAATCCAGGATATTGGCCGTATCCGACGTTATGGAAGCCATGTCATCGCACCGGCCCTACAGGCCGTCGCTCGGCATGAGGAGCGCTGTGGATGAGCTGAAGACCTACCGGGGCAAACGGTACGATTCCCAAGTGGTCGACGCGTGCATGGCGATCCTGGATAAAGGCTTCAGGTTCAGTTGATTCCAATTGTGCATCAATTCCGGAGAATGGTCGTTTACCTGAAAGTCCCGTAAAAGAACCACCCCCATCCGGGTCAGCGTATGGGGTGGTTTGGAGGGGAGATGAGTCTCCCCTCCAAAGATGACTGGATTCTTAAGGTATTTACAGAAGCGCTTACCTCATCCGGGGCGAAGCCACGGACAAGCTGCCCCAAGATTTTCGTAGTTCGTTGTCTATTATTAGGGGTGATCGTCGGTATTACGCTCCGACCCTCTGAAATCCGTATATGGGGCCGAGTCCGAGCATTTGCGTCAATTCATCCAGGGCCGCGCGACTCTGTTGCAATAGAAAAGGATCCAGCAGATCTTCCGGGGACAGCCGGTCTCGATAGTGGTGATTCGCCCACTGTATGAGACTCTGGTAGAGTTGATCCGTCAAGAAAACGCCCTGATGCGTCAGATGGAGCTCGTGCTCGCTCAGGACAACTCTCAGCCGTAGACATGCAGGCCCACCGCCGTTTTTCATGCTTTGCCCGGTGTCAACAAAGTGAACTCTTGTGATTGGATTGTCCTGTTCGAGGACGCGGCCCAAAAGCTTCTTTGTGTCCGGGTGCTCCTCACATTCCCTTGGAGCCGCGAGCCGCATGGTCCCATCCGGCAGGGTCACCAGCTGAGAGTTGAAGAGATATGTTTCAATGGCTTGAGTGACGGTCACCTCTTCGGGATTCACCTGGATTGGAATCAGCTCGGTCTCGCAACATTCGTGGAACATGCTCTCTAGTTTCCGCAGGACCTCCCGCGCATCTGAAAACGCGTCGGCATGATACAAGAGAACATTTTCGTTGCCCACGCATATGACATCATTGTGGAACACACCCGCGTCTATCAGATCCGGATTTTGGCGGACAAACATGGTTCTTGCCGGGGCCAGTCGGTGCAACCTGCACACCGCCTGTGACGCTTCCAGTGTTTGCCGCGCGGGGAAGGCTTGCGGGCCGGGCCCCGATCGTTCAAATGCCTGTTTGCCGTAAACGAATATTTCTATCCCGGGGGTGCCGTGAGTTCTTGCCAGCCGAACATGATTGGCCGCTCCTTCATCGCAGAAATGAGGGCCCGCGGGTAATGGATCGTGATGCACGAATGCAGTGTCATCCGCGAAGATCTTTCTTAACAGCGCGCCTGTGAACCCGGGTTCCAAGGACCGATGGAACTGGGAAGTCAGATTCGCGGGCGTAAGGTGCACCGCCTTGTCCGCGGTGTCCACCCCGGGTGAAACAGTGGCCGCGTTGGCCGTCCACATGCCTGACGAGCTGTAGCACGCGGCAAGAAGATCAGGACTGTCTCGGCCCACCGCCTCGATGATCTGAAAATCGTTTCCCGTAAATCCCAGCCTTCGGAGTGCCTGCAGGTCAGGCCGTTCATGGGGTGGCAAAACAGCCTGTTTCAGGCCCATGTCGGCCAGCAACTTCATCTTTTCAATTCCCTGCCGGACAGCGCCCCGGGGGTTGGAAATCGTCAGTCCATGTCCCATAGAGGCCACATTGCCGTAGGCGAGCCCACCGTAGTTGTGAGTAGGCCCCACAAGCCCGTCGAAATTCACCTCAAATGTTTTCCCAGGCATACCACTGTGACTCCACCATCGATCTACTCGGCCCAGACTCCCATGAACGGGGTTCAGGGTTCCGCTACCTCAACCTATTCTATACCTTCCATCGCAAGAAAGCGACAATGAAGCATAAAAATGTTCGCTATCCTGGCTGGTTACGGCCGCAGGCGCGTAGCATGTTACGTCCTCTTGGATAGTTGGTCAACGTAGACACGTGGTGGACTTGAAAAGGCCATTTTTGTAGGAATGCGCTTTCAAAATGGATTTCGGCCATGGCATGGGTCGGGGGCATTGACAGCATTGGCTTGAGCAATCTCATTCCGGATATGATAACCTTCGTGGCAACCGCGATCGTGTCGACACTGAAGGAACGACAACAGCCGCTGGAATTGATGCGTCAGTTCAGGAACCTATCAGGGTTCACATCAGGCATGGAGGTAGGAATGGCGCCTGCCGATTCGATCATTCTGAATGAAATACGTGCGCTTGCCGGACACTTGGCCATGGGCAGACCCGTACAGGCCGGGCAGTGCGCCAAATGGACCGGCTCACATCTCCGGCTTCTGCGGTTGCACGGCCTTTTGCCATGGATACACGTGTCATTGGCTCAACAGGCCAAGATGGTTCTTCCGGCTCACATAGTGTTGGAAACAAGGAATTGCTATAGGCAATCAGCCATTCGGAGCCTACTTCGTGAGGAGTGTATTCGAGAGATCTTGGAACAATTCCAAGCCGGCGGAATTGATTTGATAGTGCTAAAGGGTGGGTATCTCGGACCAAACATATACGGGGATGCGGCTCAGCGCCCAATGGACGACCTGGACATATTGGTTGCAGAAAATCATCGGCAGCCGGCTCGGGAGATTTTGATCTCGCTGGGCTACGAGGCTCCGGCGGAACTTACGGATGAATTGGAAGAATCGGTCAGGCATTCCCAGTGCTACGTCAAGGAAGGCCGGTCAAGGGAATTCGTGGATCTTCACTGGCGCCTGCAAGCGATGGACTATTATCGACTGCCGTCGCAAATCGTCTGGGACAATTGGGTTGAGTCAACTTTGCACGGCCACAAGGTCCATTATCTCACACCCGAGATGAATTTCATTCATCTCGCGATTCACACCCTAAATCATGGTCAAAGACTGAGAGACTGGCTGGACTTGATCCTCCTCACCCAAAGGACCCATATGAGTTGGGAAGGATTGATGAAATTGGCTGAATCAATGCGAGTTGTCAGGCCGATATACCACGTGCTGTACCTTCTGGAAACGCAATGGAATTTCACGCCGCCATCGGGAGTGCTCCGCCGCGCGGCCTCCTACAATCCTCACTGGTTGGAAGACCGTGTAATCAGGGGCCGAATTCGGCTCATTTGGCGTTGGATCTCTCGATTGAGCTCGCTTCCTGATTGGCGGTCGAGGCTGCACTACATCCGGACACGTTTCATGGCGCCAAGGCAACATGGCAAGTCCTTTGTCGGGATTCCGGGTCTCCTGTGGCATTGGGTCGGTCGGACAGCAGGTCTCCTAAGATCTATCCGGAGAGTCTGACAGGCCCGGATTATGCTCCGACGGAACAGCGCCGGCCTTCCTCGGTCCTTCAAATCTGTTCTTGACTCCAGTGCGCTCAGTTGTTTTCATAGTGCGTGGTCCTGGTCCACGGACGTCTTGACGAATCCGACTTTTCCGGATCAAATGCCGATGGCGCCTCGCGAATGGGCCGGCGCCTCAAGATCAATGGAGCGTGTATGAAATCCGAACGCATATCACATGACAACCTCGAACAGGAAGGACTCAGCTTCCCCATTCTCCGGTCTGACACCAGTCTTGACTCTCGCGCCGGGGGGGGGCTCGTAACCATGGAAGGAACGCTGTGTATGGGAAGCTACGTTTCCGATGCGGGGGCTCCCGAGGACACGGAAACAGATCATCCGGTCATCGGGGAACAAGACGATCCGGAAGAAGACTGGGAAGACGAGGAAGAAGACGTTGACGATTGGGACGACGATGATCCCGAGGAAGATCCCGAAGAAGATGACTACGACCCGGATGATGACGAAGACGCTGACGAAGATGAGTACGACGACATGGACGATGACGAGGAGGACGACCCGGAAGAGGATTGGGACGACGATGATCTCGAGGAAGATGACTTGGAGGACTGAACCGCGCCGATTTCCTTGATACGAAGTTATAGTTGTTCTCGAAAGTTCTCACGGATATCGAGATTGCTTCGTCGTATCACTCCTCGCAATGACGAGAAGGTAAAATGTCATTGCGAGGGTATAAGATCGAAGCAATCTCAATCGAAACGAGAATCCTACTTTACTTCTGAGACCCGTTATAACCCGGCCCTTTCGGGTTCAGGAGCACCCGGAGGTGCCGCCACAGTTGAGGCATTTGTAACAGGAGCCGTTTCGAACCATTATCGCGCCGCAGTCCGGGCACGCCGGGGAGTCGGATTGGGGATTGAATGTGTGCCCTTTGACATCTGAGGATTCGGACCGGATCTCCGTCTGAGGTTCCGGTGTGCCGGGGTCCGGCAGTGCCGGTAGCGCGTCCCCCGGGGCCGACAGGCCCGCGGCCTCCTGCTGTATCTTGTCAAGGAAGCGCGTTCCAAGGTATCGGAATATGTAATCGGTTAAGGACTTTGCTATGGGCACGTCCGGGTTGCTGGTGAATCCCGCGGGTTCAAAACGCACGTGGCTGAATTTGTTGACCAGAGCTTCCAACGGAACACCGTATTGCAGAGCAATAGACGTGAGGGTGGCTATGGTGTCCATGAGCCCTGATACAGTGCTCCCCTCCTTGGCCATGCGGATGAAAATCTCTCCCACCTTGCCGTCAGGGTAGAATCCCGTGTGGATATACCCCTTTTGACCGGCGATCTCGAATTTGTGGCGAACACTCTCTGTGTCCACGGGCAGGCGCCGGCGTACCGGCACGTGCACTTCCCCGCCGGGGGATTCCTCCAAACCCAAAGGCTGAACTGCTTTGCATCCGTCACGGTAGACTGTTATGGCCTTGAGCCCGAGTTTCCACGCGGACAGGAAAATCCGCTCTATCTCTTCCACCGTTGTGTCGTTGGGCACGTTGACCGTCTTGGAAATCGCTCCTGAAATGAACGGCTGCACGGCCGCGATCATTCGAACGTGCCCTTCAGGAGCTATGAATCGCTCCCCGTCAATGGGCCTGAACGCACAATCGAAGACCGGCAAATGTTCCGGGAGGATTTCCGTTATGCCCTCGATCGTGCCGGAATTCTCTATGCGTCCAACAATGTCCTGAACCACCACCGGCGGGTATCCGAGCCGTTCCAGGCCGCGGGCCACGGTTCGGTTGACCATCTTGAACCTTCCTCCACCGGACAGATTCTTGTACTTGACCAGAGCGATTTCCGGTTCAACTCCGGTGGTATCGCAGTCCATCATGAACCCTACGGTGCCCGTGGGCGCCAGCACGGTGGTCTGGCAGTTGCGATAACCGTGACCGCGGCCGGTCTCCAGAGCTTTGTTCCAAACCTCCTCCGCTTCCGATACAACTTCGCCGGGTACGCCGGATCGGTCTATGTGTTGCACATGGCCACGGTGGGCCTCAATAACTCCCAACATGGCCTCCCGGTTCCTTTCGTATTCGGCAAATGGCCCCTTGACCGACGCCAGCCGCGCAGATTGACAATAGGCTTCACCCGTCATCAACGCGGTAACCGCTGATGCCCAAGCTCTGCCCGCATCTGAATCATAGGGGAGGCCCAGGGCCATCAAGAGCGCACCCAGGTCAGCATACCCGAGCCCAAGCGCTCGCATGTTCCGTGAGTTCTCGGTCACCGTGCTGTTAGGATACGAGGCATTGTCAACCAGGATCTCCTGCGCGGTTATCATGATATCCACGGCATGGCGGAATGAATTTACTCGGAACCGATCTCCGTCCAGAAAAGCGGTAAGCCTCAGAGACGCAAGGTTGCACGCGGAATCATCCACGTGCATATACTCGGAACACGGGTTTGAGGCCCTGATTCGCGAGGTCTGCGGACAAGTGTGCATGCGGTTTATCGTCGTGTCAAACTGAATACCCGGATCGCCGCACGTGTGGGCCGCCCGGGCCATTTCCCCCAAGATGTCCCGTGCCCGGTGAGTGTCCGCGATTTCTCCGTCGAGCACGAATCGGGTGTGCCACTCTTCGTCATCTTCAACCGCTTTCATGAACTCATCCGACGCGCGCACCGAATGATTGGAGTTCTGAAATGCTACGGTGGAATACGCGGGTCCCTCAAAGGACGCGTCATATCCGGCTCGGATCAACGCCCGGGCCTTTTCCTCTTCCTGAGCCTTGCAACGGATGAATTCTATGATATCAGGATGATCCAGATCCAGGATCACCATCTTGGCAGCACGACGAGTCTTTCCGCCGGATTTGATAACCCCTGCCGAAGCGTCCGCGGCCTTCATGAAGGAGATGGGACCTGACGCGGTCCCGCCGCCGGAAAGCTTCTCACGGGTTGACCGAAGACCGGACAAGTTGACCCCGGAACCTGACCCACCCTTGAAGATTATGCCCTCTTGAGCGTACCATTGGAGTATAGACCCCATGGTGTCCTCAACACTGAGTATGAAACAGGCCGAACACTGAGGAGCTTCTTCTACGCCGACGTTAAACCATACCGGGCTGTTGAAGGAGGCCGTCTGGTGCAAGAGCATTGATGCAAGCTCGTCCCGGAAGACCTTCGCGTCTTCTTCCGTGGCGAAGTAGCCCTGTTCTTGTCCCCACCGGTAGATCGTATCGGTCACCCTCAGAATCAGTTCACGTACGCCGGTCTCCCTTTCCGGAGTGCCCGGGTACCCTCGAAAGTATCTCGAAACCACTACATTGAGGGCCATGTCCGACCACGAGCCCGGGACCTCCACGCCCGCCTGTTCGAATACCACGTCGCCATTCTCACCGCGGATGACCGCAGGACGCCGTTCCCACACAACCGACTCAAATGGATCACGCCCGGGCGCGGAAAAGAACCGAACAAAACGCAGGCCTTCCGAAGAGGCATTCTTGTTTGACGCCTGATTGTTTTTCGATGGGCCCCTTATCGGTCGAACCTTTTCGGCCATTACTCTCCTCCGGCGCCTTGCACGGCCAAATCACGGCAAGGAGCGGGTACTCGACCACGCGAAGAATCACACTATATATTAGTATGATTCAAAGGGTTAATCAAACGTAATGGTTCACCGGGCTTGAAGCGGTTCTGCGCCCGGCGCCGCTGGAGGGCCCACTCGACGTGGTGTCAATAGATTCTCCACGATATATCCGTCCTTCGACCAAGTAGGCCCATCCCTCGATATTCCCGCGTCCCCGGGCAAAGCATAAACCCAAAACCTCTCTCGAAGCACCCACGTTCGGCGGGCCGCTACGGACTACAGATGAAGCTCCCACACCAACCGGCTCGCAAATTGGCCCTACGCCCAGTAGCTCCTCCTCCAAACCTCCCCCATACGTAATTCCGGCAGCTTGTACGGTTCACGGTGAACGGTTACAATCAAACAACAGATTCGCTGACCGATCATCTCGACTGCCGACCGTAAGAACACTTACCCCGCGCCCGCGTGGTAACCCGAAACCACAGCGCTGTTGGGCCGAGGCTTTCGCCGCGAAGTCTTCTTCGACCCGCGTCTGTGGTGTAGGGTGCGCAGATTGAACTGATGACACCTCGGACATTGGCTGAAATGCGCGCCGGACTCGTACCCGCACACCCCACACTTATAGATTGTCGCGGGATCATCGATCCAAACCAGCGGTATGTGCGAAACATGTGTGCCGGCCCTCATCTCCACACGCCGCGTCAGGTCGTCACGACTGATCTGTCCACCATAGAAGAGCTTACAGTAGATTTTGTTGAGTTGATTCCAGCTGATCTGATATTTGTCCAGCAAATCCTCATCACTGACGGGGGACTTCAGGTCACCCACTATTTGGGAGATCCTGATAAGCCTGGTTGTTTTCGTGATTTTCAGTGTTTTTTTCAAGGCAACCGCTCCAGAATTGCGAGATTGCATTAAGTATATCATATATCAGGTTGAAATAACAAGTAGCTTCTGCTTCTCTTGTCTGCAACCCCCAGGTTCTCAACAACATGACGACGGCTCGCAGGCAAAGGATGGCAAAGGAGTCAGCGAAAGAAAGGAAGTATCAAACCACAGGGGCACAGAGACACAGAGGATGAATAAGAGGAAGAATAAGTGAACCACAGAGACTCTGAGGCATAGAGTAGGGATCAAGAATATTGAATCTCTCTTCTCTGTGTCTCTGTGTCTCTGTGGTTCAATTCTCTTCTCTTGTCAGCCGTGAAATTAGGCCTGGTTTCCAGGCTCTGCCCGGGACCCATACCTCCGGGGCCGGGATCGGCTTTGGGGGCTGTCACTGGTCCGAAGCGGTCAGGCCGCGGGCCACCTCGGTGAGAAGTGTTTCAAGATCGAATGGTTTCCGGAGCACGTTAACAACCTGGGGACCCGGCGGGTCAGCCTCGAGTTGATGGTTCCCGTGGCCGGTCACGAAGATTATCCGCGCGTCTTCGTGGATCTTCACGATTTCTTCATAGCATTGCAGTCCACCCATTACAGGCATGGTCTGATCCAGTACTACCAGCGCGTACGGCCGACCCTCATCCAGGGCGCTGCGGTACATGTCCAAAGCCTGCTTGCCGTTCGAGGCTTCGAACACATCGTATCCGAACTCCTCCAGCACGCACTTGGACACTTCTCTCACCGAGTCATCATCATCCACTACCAATATGGACTGGCCTGCGCCCACTGGCGGCGGCTCATGCTCCTGTGTGAGTTCTCGGTCGGGTGTCAAGTTCTCCTCAACGGGCAGATAAACACGGAAACACGCGCCCTCGCCCGGTGTACTGTCGGCGAGGATGCTTCCCTGGTGGTTCGTCATCATCGTGTGAGCCACGGACAGCCCCAGGCCGGTGCCTTGCCCGGGAGCCTTGGTGGTAAAAAAGGGATCGAAGATATGCTCCAGCACGTCCGCTGTCATGCCCTCTCCTGTGTCCTCCACCACAAGCTCCACGTACCTGCCGGGCGCGGCCCAGGGGTGTGCACTACAGAAGCTTGCCTCCGCTTCCACTAGTCTCGTATGGAGGGTGATCTTTCCTCCCCGGGGCATGGCGTCGCGCGCGTTGACGACTAGGTTTACGAGCACCTGTTCAAGCTCGTTGGGATTGGCAAGAAGATCGGGAAGATCACGCGCCGGGTGGGTCTCGATTTCTATTTCAGGGGGAAAGGTCTGCTGCATGAGGCCTTGCACGCTCTCGACCACCTTGTTCACGTCGACCCGCGCCATTTCTCCGGCCTGGAGTCGGGCGAAACCCAACATTCTTTGTGTCAGTTTCCCGGCCCGATCGGTGCTTTCCGCAATCTTCTCAAGATACCGAGCCATTGAAGGCTCCAACGTGGTTTTCAGGGCGAGCATCTGGGCGTAGCCTCTGACGGCCATAAGAATATTGTTGAATTCATGGGCCACTCCACCGGCCAAGGTCCCCAATGCCTCCATTTTCTGTGACTGCTGAAGTTGCTTTTGCAAGAGCTCCTGTTCCGTGATATCGCGGAATATACCCTGTAAGGCCATTCTGCCATGATAGGTTACCGCGGAGGCTGTAATCTCCAGCCGGCGCATTGAACCGTCCCCGTGCAGATAGGTATACTTGTCCGGGCCCACTGGAATGGGCCCCGCGGACGCGTGGGCCTGGAGCCGATCCACGGCCATTTCGTATCCCCCGGGATCAAGGAAGTCCCAGATAGGCTTTCCCACAATCTCCTCGTGAGTGCGCCCTATCAAATCTATGCACGTCTTGTTTACAAAGAGGATCTCGCCGGAGGTCAAATCAAGGATGACGAACCCATAGCGCGCATTCTCAACCAGCGACCTGTAGCGCTCTTCGCTCAAACGCAAGGCCTCGTCGGTTTTCTTGCGCTCGGTGATGTCCACGATTACGACGACTGTTCCTTCCAACTCGCCCGTACGATCGTGAATCGGCGATACGGAAATGTCTGCCCAGAACACGGCGCCGTCTTTTCGCACGTACCGCTTTTCCAGTGCGTATGCTTCGCCTTCCCCGCGAATGAGGGCATCATGATTCTTCTTAGAAATGTCCTTGTCATCCGGGTGGGTTACCTGAATGTAGGGCATGCCGTCCAACTCCTCCGGGCCATAACCGATCATGTCGGCCCACACGGAGTTGTACTGAATGTACCGACCGTCCGCGTTCACGACCGCTATTCCGACGGCCGCATTGTTGAATATCCCCCTTAGACGCTCTTCGCTGGCTCTCAGCGCTTCTTCTGTGCGTTTGCGTTCGCTGATGTCCTCGAATACGGTCGCCAATCGTCCCGTGCCCGTAGAAAAAACCGATACGCTGAAATGACGATTGGCCAGCTCGAAAAAGGTATCGAAGCGTTCGGCCTCCCCTGAGACGGCCACCCGTGTGAAAATATCCAACAGAGGGGGGGCGTCCCCTGGATAAAGTTCCGACGCGAGCCTGCCCACCGCTTGCGCTTGCCCGGCACGGGATTGCTTCTTCGAGGTGGGATTGACGCCCATTATCCGGTAGTCTACAGGTGTGCCGCGTTCGTCAAGAACAAGCTCATGATGGACTACCGCCTCCGCAATCGATCCGAAAAGAGAGTCGGAATCGCTTTCCGGTATGACCTGTTCACCATCTGAACCCTTGTGCTCAGTCATGTGTCCCCCATCTGCCTGGTCGAAATTGCAGGTATCTGTGGGTAGTTCGGTCCTACTGAATAATGCCTGAGAGTCCTTACCCGCTCATTTGAAATGTCATGTGTTTCCAAGAAAATAGGTTGCCCGAAAAGCGCTAAGTCCAGTGATAGCGCGCAGCCCAATGTATCAGTCTGCCATATGCTCCAGGAATTGACAAGACATCTTTTCCTGAATCGTAACGCTTCAATTTTATGGGGTTCTCGTAAGATGTCATTGCGAGCGCAGCGAAGCAATCTCGTGCTCGCTGAATATGGGGATTGCTTCGTCGTTTCTCTCCTCGCAATGACACGCGCCACGAGAAGACCTGCCCCACGAAACTGAAGGCTCAAGCCTGGTTCCCGGGCTCTGCCCGGACATCCGATCAGCAGGGATCACCCAAGAAAAATGCGGGTCACTATTCGTGACCCTTTCCCCTTGCTTAGCGTCCGTCGTCTGGAGTGGCAAGGGAGGCGGAGTCACCCGATAGGCGTTCTGGGGCTGGAGCCCGGGCCCGGCCCCCCAACACTTCATGCCTCATCGTCGGTGCTCCATCGGAACGATTCCTGAATCTCCCGTACTGAAGTCTCAGGGGAGAAACCACCTTTGAACAGTTCATTGACGCTGGTGATCACTCTGTCCCCCGACCTGCCCTGCGCTATCACGAGCACGTCACGACCGTCGCTGCGGGAGAACTCCTGAATGTACTGAAGGCATGTTCCGCACGGAAGCAGGGGGGTATGGAGATCCGAGACGACCGCCACGGCCAGGAAGCTGTTTTCGCCGTGTATCAGGGCATGATTGATAGCGTTTCTCTCGGCACACACGCCCAGTACGGGTATGAGCGATTCCGTGTTGCACCCTTCGAATATCTTTCCGTTTTTGGTGAGCACCGCGGAACCCACACGAAAACCGCTCAGGCGCGCGGCCGCGTTGGCCTTCACGTTGAGTGCCCGCCGGACAAGTTCTTCCACATCCCACTGGTCCGCAGCGGGACGCTCCTGCAAGGTAATCGTCTCAGTTGAACACATTGCAGCCTGGATATCACCGTGAGGGCATGGGGTCAAGTACACTATGGCAAATCAGGCAACCCTATGATCACGACTGACTCTTGGACGTAGGTGAGACCGGGCTGTTGTGGTTCATGGAGTAGGACCGGCAAGATGCCGGTCCTACCGGGGACGGATCACCCTGGCTTCGGTGTCAACACGCAGGTGACGGTCAAGCTCTTGGGAGAAGGGTCGCGCAAACGCTTTTGTGCGCGGCGTGAAAAATGTTGCAAGATAGCGGCCAACAGCCATAGAATGGAGCTTCAAATGCTTGGGTCATGAAATCAGGCAGACGGGCCGACATTGGGAGTAACCGTTCACCGTGAACCGTACAAGCTCCCGGAATTACGTATGGGGGAGGTTTGGAGGGGGAGATGAGTCGCCCCCTCCATTCTCACCGGGCGCAGAACCGCTTCAAGCCCGGTGAACCATTATCACTGGAAAAAGGGGATCGAAATCATGAAAAAGGAAGAAAAGAAAGTGCTGGACGCCATGAAAAAGGCCGGTAAACCGGTCAGGCCCGGTGATGTTGCCAAATCTACCGAGATCGAGTCCAAAGAGGTCTCCAAGATCATCAAGTCCCTGAAGGAGCAGGGACTGGTCCACTCACCCAAGAGATGCTACTACGCGCCGACCGACAGCTAGACCGTACCGGAAACGGCCTGCTTTCCGGCAGCCACATGCTTGAGCTTTGTCCCTGGTTCGCGATAGCGCCCCCAAAAATGAGTCAATGTTGTACGTGTAAAGAACCGATTGATTGCGGGCACGCGCAACAAGATCTGAAAAAGGACGTACGAACCAAAAATCGCGGGATAGAAATATACAAAGTCCAGGATCTCGCCCACCCAATGTCCTTTGAGGTATGCGATTCCAGGGACGCTCTCTCCGAGCCGAGCAAAAAGGTAGGCCGAAACCGGCGCGGCTCCTATGAAATACAAAATCACGCCCCAGGAATGTCCTGCTTCAACCGCGGCCGGTGGACAGAATGCGGCGCATCTCATGCAACTTTCGCAATTGTATTTCCAGAACGGCCTGGGATTCGCCCGGCCCCACATCTTTATAGCTCCGACAGGACAATTGCTCGCGCAAACTCCACATCCATTGCAATTGGTATTGGCAAAGAACAGCTTGGCAAGAAAAAAACGACCAGCCAACAGGTAGCCGACCGAAATAGGCGAAAGAACAATCCCGCATACTATTTCGTAAAGATTGTTCCAAGTGAACCACACCTTGCGATTTGACAGAATTCTTTCGGCAAATTCATTGGTCGTATTCTCCGCGCGGGAAATTATGGCTTCCAGATTCTCCATGCGCTGGATAGGGTGCAATGAAAACCAATTGGAAGGCATGTCAACACCCGCAACACCTCTCACGCGGTATCCTTTGAGACGCAATATGAGAGCAATGAGGAATGTCGCACTGCCACTTATTCCAGGAGTGAATATCCGCCCGAGTTTCAACCCTGCTCTTGTTGCAATAGAGAACGCATGTGTCCGCTTACCTCGTGGAAGACGCCAAGCGAATTTCAGGACATGCCAGGGAGCGGTGAATCCGTGAGTCGGTGTGACAATGCCTATCAGGTTAGAGGGTCCGTCCCCTATTTCTTTGCTCGGTTTGGCCCGGTCAATCGGAACGACCAGGGTATTTGATCTTTGTTCTTGAGCAATCCGTCCAACCCAGGTGGAAACCCGATACGAATTGCCGGTCCCGGTCATGAAGTAAATGACTGTATTGCTATAGGGCATACGGCCTGATACCTATAAACTGTCAATGCGTGAGCCCCGCGTTCTGCGCAGGGTTCGCCCCCATGCTGGGAGGCGGTTCCAAAAATCCTCTCACCAAGCGGGAGAGGGCAGGGTGAGGGGGAGTTGTGCTCAAAGTGACCGGTCCCAAGTCAGCGCGGGCGAGAAACAAGGGAGAGCGCGCCCGGGAACCCGAAAAGTCCCGGTGTCTCCCCCACTGGACCCGACAGAGACAAAACCGTCGTCACGTTGCCGGAAAAGCCTTCGGTTCCCAGTTTCAAAGCGTACCTCACCGAACGCCCCTCGGTCAACCGGAATGTTCTCGTGGGCGTAACCATTTAGTCATTCGGGGGGGTGGCATGGCGCCATATTGGGCAATCGGTGAATAGGTGGCCTTTGTTGGTTTAGAACTGGAAATAGGTTGGATCTTGGGCTAAACTGCTCTCCGTTGAAGGATCACCCGGAGAGATTGGAAGATCATGACTGTGAATACGCTTTATGTAGGCCTTCTTGTCGCAACCATCGCGCAGAGCACCCTTCTTATTGGGGCATTGCTGACATCTAGACACGGCAACAGGAGCGCTAATTATCTGCTGAGCGGAATTATCGCCTTGTTCTCATACTATACGCTTGTGAAAATTCTATGCGGCACGGAATTGATTCATGATTATCCGCATTTCATCCAGACCTACATGCCACTCCCGTTTCTGATATGGGCGGCCTTGTATTTCTATGTTAAGGCCATGACCGATCCGAGTTTTCGCTTTCAGGCAAGAGACAGCGTGCATCTACTGCCGTTTGGACTGTATATCGTGTTGTCACTTCCGTTTTTCCTTTCTGACGGTACAACAAAACTCCATTTGCATTCCGCCGCGCCGCCGTATCTGATGCGTCTCAAGATCGCGTTGCAGGGTGCTATGCTGCTGGTTTATCTCATACTTTCCTACAGGGTGTTACGCCGTCATCAGCAGCACATCCAAGATCTGTTTTCAAATCTTGAACACGTGAAACTTGATTGGTTGAAATTCCTCCTGATCGCTTTTGGAGTCATTTGGGCGTCGGCGTTTGCCAAATCCCTTACAGGGATACATTATGTCGCGGATTTTGCGATACCTCCCATCCTTCTGTGTTTGGCAATATATGCCATTGGATTCTACGCATTGAAACAACCTGAGATCTTCACAGACCGCGGCATGGAACCTGTCGGCGACCGCGTGGCCCCCCCTGGTGAGCCTACTCCGGTGAGCACACCTCTCACTGATCAGTCGTCGCAAACCAGGCAACCGCCGAAATATGAATACTCAGCGTTAATACCTCAGGACCTTTCAACGTATGGAGACGAGTTGATCGACTACTTGGAGAAAGAAAAACCGTACACAAACAATGAGTTGAAATTGCAGGATATTGCGGACAATTTGGGGATTCCTCAATACCAACTCTCGCAGGTCCTCAATACGAAACTAAACGTGAATTTCTATACTCTGGTAAACGGCTATCGGATAGAGGAAGCCAAACGGCGACTCATGGACCCGAAGAAACAGCATCTGACGATACTTGCCATTGCCTATGACGTTGGGTTCAATTCCAAGTCCGCTTTTAACACGTCCTTCAAGAAATACACGAACATGACGCCTTCCCAGTTCAAGACGTCACAGGTGGGGGCGGTGGATTCAAAACCGGCTCCCTCCTCCTCTTCCGCCCGCCGCAAACACTCCTACGATCCTCCAGGTCCTTCGGTTTAGGGCGCCTGTTTTCCTATTTGATCTCAGACAGATACGCCTGCCCAGGAAACCCGAACCCGCAAATGATGTCCTGATTTATTGAGTAGGACGACCCAAATCAAATGAATGACCTACCATCCCCCCAGGCTCGTCGTCATGATGCCGACAATGGCGATGATAGGAACACGATCGTGGGCCATTCGCCCCTACAATCAAAGAAGAGGAGAAACAAAATGAAAAGAATACTGTTTGTTGTGATGATGACCATGCTCATTGTATCCCCGAGTTTTGGGAAAATGTCTCAAGAAATGGGTGGACGAATATCGCCGGATAGCCCAACCAAGTTTAACTACGGGGAAAACAAAGTCCATTTCTTGAGTGAAGGAAAAAAAGTTGTGGGACATCTTTATTTCCCGAAGAATTACAAAAAAGGTCAAAAACTGCCCGCAATTGTTGTAGTTGGGCCCAAGGGGGCGGTAAAAGAACAAACACAAGGCATATACGCAAGAAAACTATCTGAGAAAGGTTTCATAACTCTCGCTTTTGACCACAGGACATATGGTGAAAGCGAAGGAGAACCGAGACACTATGAAAATCCATATATGAAGATCGAAGATGTTAAAACCGCGGTAAGTTACATTGGGTCACTGGACGTCGTAGATAGAAACAGAATTGGCTTACTGGGAGTTTGCAATGGAGGCGGTTTTGGGGCCGCGGCGGCAATCTATGACAAAAGAGTGAAAGCTTATGCTTCTGTTGCCGGTCTTTTTGACCTTAGAAGTCAAATCATTAATGGTAAACCAGGTGACAAGAAGAACTTGGCGAACATAATGAAAAAGGCAGGTGAAGCGAGGCAAAAATATTTCGAAACCGGTGAGGTAGAGTATGTAATGCAAATGCCGGTTGCTGATGAAAATTCGAATAAACTGCGAAAAGAGGCATCTGAATACTATCTGACGCCCAGGGGAAGAGTTCCAAACTGGGGGAAAAATAGGATGGTTGTCTTTAGCATGGATACGCGCAGGAGTTTTGATATTACGGATCAGATTGAACTCTTGGCGCCAACCCCCTATTTGGCTATTGCAGGCACAAGAGCACTGACATTCGGTTTGAGCGAGAAAGCTTTTAAGAGAGCGAATGAACCAAAAGAGTTGTTCAAAATAGAAGGTGCAACACATTTGGATCTATATGATATTGATAAGTATGTAGATCCGGCTGTTAACAAGCTTGCCATGTTTTACACTAAATCTATGAACTGAGCTACTGGGCGTAGGGCCAATTTGCGAGCGGGTTGGTGTGGGAGCTTCATGAATAGTCCGTACCGGCCCGCCACATCAGCTCGGCATAGGATCTCGGAACGTAAAGTTCCGTCCGGCAGTGTAAAGGAGGCAATGAAATGAAAGACAACAACCGCAAAAGAAAGAAAGGGTTTTCCCGGCGCGATTTTCTCAAAGGAGCGGCATACGGGACCCTCGGTGTGGCCCTTGGTCTGAAGGGGCTCGAGAACAAGGCCGAGGCTGATGAGCCGGCTGCACAGTCGGCTGTGCGGAACCCGAAGACCGGTCCGAAACTGTTTGAGAAAACCCGGATCAAGTCGCTGGAACTCCCCTGCCGTGCTCTCAGAAGTGCCACGTGGACGGGCTCCGCGGACGAAAAGGGGTACGTGACCGATAGGACAGTGGACTTCTACCGGAACCTTGGACGCGGCAATATCGGCCTGATCGTCACCGGATATCAATACATACTGCCCAACGGAATGGAGTTGCCTAACATGATAGGCAATTATGACGACGACCAGATTCAGGGGCTGACACGTCTTACCAAAGCGGTACATTCAGAGGGAGGCAGGATAGCTGCACAGATAGTCCACACCGGAGCTCGGGCCAGTACTAAGTCCTTTCCGGACGGATGGAGACTATGGAGTCCGTCCCCTGTCGAAGATCCCGAGACAGGGCGCGCAATTCCGCAAATGACACGGTCGGAAATTCTTCAGGCGATCCAAGCCTATGCCTCAGCGGCAGGTAGATCGAAACGGGCAGGCTTTGACGCAGTCGAGCTTCACGCCGCGCACGGGTACGGAATAAACCAGTTCCTCTCCGAAGCCGGCAACCGTAGAGGGGACGCCTATGGTGGGAGTTTGAAGAATCGATATCGATTCCTGGGGGAAGTGCTTGAGGCTGTTCGGGGATCGGTGGGACAAGATTACCCCGTCCTGATAAAGCTGAGCGGGCACGACTATACTGATGGCGGTTTGGTCCCGGATCAGTCGGTCCAAATCGCGCGTCGCCTGGCTGATGACGGAATCCACTTAATAACGCTCAGCGCCGGCTCCGGCGCTACCGCCAAGAAAGGATTGGGACCGGCCAGAAGTGGTATCCTGTCGGAGAAAAAAGAGGCCTATCTGGCGGACATTTCGGCCGTCGTCAAAGAGGCGGTCAAGGTACCTGTAGGCTCCGTAGGTGGAATAAGATCTCTCAATAAAATAGGAAAGCTCTTCTCAAATGGGAGAGCAGACTATGTAGCAATGGCCCGACCCTTTATCCGAGAACCCCACCTTATAACTCGTTGGAAATCCGGAGACACCAAGAAATCAAAGTGCATCTCGTGCAGCAAGTGCTTCATGACAGGCTTCAAGGGAACCATATACTGCGTGCCGGAAAGGAAGCGCAAAGAGAAAGGATAGACCGTACTGCCGGCAGACCGCCGCATACTCCATTACGGTTGATTGCCGGGACAGTAAGGAAGATGCTCAAGAATGGAAGATAAACCGTAACTGTTCACGAAGGACCGCCGCTGCCATGTTCCGGCCTTGGACTCGGCAGATTAAGAGAGGGAAAAAATGAGACGAATCGCTGTTGTGACAATGACTGTAGTAATGACTTTCATCTCCGTCGGAGGATTTCAAGCCACTGGGGGGGAAAGAGACGGAACTGCCTTGGCAGCAGAAAAGGACGCGCTTCGGCTGCTCTTGAGTTTGCCGGATGACTGCAACACGCCGGACGGCGCCACGTTGGATGCCAAGGGCAACATTATCTTGGCAGTACCGAATTTCAACAACAAGGCATTATTGAAATCCAAACGGATTGAAAAGGCCGCGCCACCAAAGATGGTGAAGATAGACAAGAACAACAAATTGACGACATGGTACAAATTCCTCCAGAAGGACATGCATCCCGATACAGGGAAGATCGGTCCTATGGATTGCGCGTTTGGTCCGGACGGCAATCTTTATGTAGCGGATATGCAAATATTCTGGGATGGTAAGAACAAATCCCGTCTTCTCAGGATCAATGTAAAGGACGGTGAACCAGTCAATATGGATGTCGTTGTTGAGGGATTCATTGTTTCCAACGGCCTGGTTTGGAAAGGAGACACCTTGTTCGTGTCAGAGACGATTCTCGCTCATTCTCCCAAGGTAAAGGAAGGCGAAAAGAAACCACAGCTTATCAGCGCGGTATATGCCTTCACGTTGGACGAATTGAAGAAAGGCCCTGTGAAGTTGAGTCCTTACGACAAGGATAGCCCTGACGAGCACCTCGTGGCTGTGTTCCGTTCCAGCGGCAGGGTAGGATTTGGAGCCGACGGAGTGACCGTTGACGGAGCCGGCAATCTCTACACGAGCATTATCGAAGATGGGGTGATCTACAAGACGACATTCAACGACAAAGGCAAACCAATTGAGACCAAGCTGTTCGCCAAGAGCAATGACATGATGTCTGCTGACGGCATAGTTTGGCGCAAAGCTGACAACCGGATATATGTCGCTGATATGCTGGGGAATGCGGTTCACGCAGTGGACATGAAGGGAAACGTGCGAACACTCCACAAGAACGGGGATACGGACGGCGCGGATGGGTCTTTGGATCAGCCGTGCGAAGTGCTCGTCCGTGGTAACGAGTTGATTGTAGTGAGCATGGACATGCCCTGGAATGATCCGAAGGGACTGCTGACCAACACGAAGATTGACAAGCCCTATACCATATCCACTATTCCACTGAATTGACAACCGCAGATGTGAAGAATACCATGAAAGACATCACGGTAAACGAACATCCCGGGAGGATTTTACCATGCCGAAGCTCTTTGAAAGCACAACAATAAAGTCAATGGATCTCTCCAACCGATCATGGCGGTCAGCCACGTGGGCCGGCGTGGGCGACGAACGCGGGTATGTAACAGACCGGGCTGTCGACTTCTATCGTGAGCTCGGCCGGGGCGGGATCGGGCTCATTGTTACCGGGTACGAGCACGTAATGCCGAACGGCCAGGGACTACAGTACATGATCGGAAATTATGAGGACGACCAGATTGAAGGACTGAGCCGGCTTGCCGAAGCGGTCCATGCCGAGGGCGGCAAGATCGTGCCGCAGATTGTCCATGCGGGATTGAGTGCCAACCCCGACCATTTTCCAAGCGGGTTTGAGCACCTGGCCCCGTCTGCAATTCCTGATCCAGGCTCAGGCAAAGTACCCCGTGAAATGACCACACAGGAGATCAGGCAACTGGTTGAGGCATTCGCGGCTGCGGCAGATCGGTCCAAGAAGGCTGGATTTGACGGAGTACAGCTTCATGGGGCCCATGGGTTCCTGATCAACCAGTTCCTGTCCGGCTATTTTAACAAGAGAGGAGATGGTTACGGCGGAAACCTGAGCAACCGATATAGATTCTTCGGCGAGGTTTTGGAAGCGGTCCGGGGATCTGTAGGAGAAGACTTTCCTGTTCTGACAAAGCTTAGTGGACACGATTTCGTGGAAGGGGGGCTGATCCCGGAAGAAACCGTGAAAGTCGCTCAAAGACTAGCCGATGATGGAATAGACGCGATTGAGGTCAGCGGCGGGAGCTCTGCGTCGCCTCCTGAGATGGGTCCTGCAAGGACTAAGATTAAGAAGGAAGAAAATCAGGCATATCTGCTGGATCTGGCTATCGCGATCAAGGAGGCGGTACGTGTTCCCGTGGCAACGGTGGGAGGTGTTCGATCGCTCAACATGATCGAAAAGATAATCGGTGACGGGAAAGCCGATTACGTGAGCATGGCCCGCCCTTTCATCCGTGAGCCCAATCTCATGAACCGGTGGGAGAGCGGAGATACAGACCCTCCCAAGTGTATCTCTTGCAACGGTTGTTTCGAAACAGGTGTGATGGGTCTGGGGATATCGTGCAAGATCGAGCGCAAGCTCAAGGAAAAGAGCGAAAAGGAGAGTTAGCACGAATGCGCTTTCAAAGAGGGAACATATGACTCAAAGCCGGAAGGGAGAAATCCCCCCTGCCCCCCTTTGAAAAAGGGGGGTTAGGGGGGATTTTGAGACTCGGTTCCTCACCTGTACACTCTTCGCATACCCTGTCCGAGGCGAAGCCCCGGACCAGTGAACAACGGAAAGGACTTTCATATTTCGTTGTCGCTTTCTTACGATGATAGTTAGTATAAGACAATGGAAAAATACTTTCACAAGATCATGTTGTCGGCGTTCAGCGTAGCGTTGCTGATCTCATTTTCTGTGGGCATAACGCACGGAAGAGCAAAAGGTCATCAGATCATGGAGTGGTTCGACTTATTGCCTGCGCGGATTGATGGGTGGTCGGCCTCGGGAAAGGACAAGAGTTATACCCGGGACACGATTTTTGATTACATGAATGGAGGGGGCGAGATGTATCTCGCCTATGATTTCCGGAAACTATTCGTACGGGAATACGCCAAAGCGTCGTCGCCGTCCATCGTGGCCGAGGTCTATCAAATGGCGTCCTCTGAGGACGCGTTCGGCATTCTTACGAATGACACCGGTGGCAAAGCGGTTAAGTTGGGACAGGGGGCGCTCTATGCTGAAGGTCTTCTAAGATTTTGGAAGAATGACGTTTTCGTTCGGGTACACGCCCGAAAAGAGACGGATGAAACCAGGGCCACATTACTGAAGCTGGGCCAAGAGATTGCCGATTCTGTTCCCAAGGATGGGCGTCTGCCCACAGTTGTCGCGTGTCTGCCGACTGATGGGTTGATCGATGAAAGCGTGCATTACTTCCACACCCAGACCACTCTGAATTTGTTCTACTATCTGGCTAATACAAATCTGTTGAATCTGAATCCCGGGACAGAGGCCGTACTTGCAAGGTATCAGATTGCAAATCACAAGATCCGGTTGCTCTTGGTTAGCTACCCTGCCCCAGAGTCCGCCAAACGCGCTTATCAACAATTCGTGAGCGCGTATTTTCCGGATCGGCCGCAATCAACGGCGCCAATCCGAATCGAAAAGGTGGAAAACGATCAATTAGTGGGCGCGCTATGGAAAGACGGATTCGTCATTCTCATATTCGAGGCTCAAAATGAGGAAACCCTCAAGAAGCTCTACGAAGCTGTAGAGAGTCGCATAAAGGAGGTTCAAAAGTGAAAAAGAAGGACTGTACTACCAGGAACGTGGTTACCCGTCGTGATTTCATCAAGGGAACAGCTTACGGGACTCTCGGTGTGGCGCTCGGTCTGAAAGGACTTGAGCGCGGCGCGGGAGCAGCTGAGACCGGTGAACCCTTTGCAGCGAAGAATCCGTTGAGTCGAGTAGTCTTGATAAGAGATGCGGCCGCGGTGGATGCTAACCACGAAGTCAATCCCCAAGTGGTGGCAAAGATGATACAAGCCGCACTGAAAACGTTCGCGGATGGACAAGACATGACCAAATTTTGGGGAAAACTCATTCGTCCGGAAGATACCGTAGGGATAAAATTCAGCCGCTGCAACTGGACCAGAGTGCCCACGGAGCAGGCTGTAATCGATGCCGTGGTCGCCCAGGTATCGAAAACCGGCGTTGCAAAGGAAAGAATCCTCGCGGCCGACGGCGGACTTCCCGTTGACAAGTGCACCGCCCTTATCAATGTGTCTTCCATCAAGGTGCACGGTCAGACGGGAATTGCAGTATCCATCAAGAATTACATAAATTTTACCGGCAAGGAAAGCTCATACCATCACAGCGGGAGCAGCAAGCTGGGAGAAGCTTGGCAGCTTCCACAGGTCAAAGGAAAGACAAAGCTGATCGTTGTCGATGCCTTGCGTCCCTATTTTGGCCCCGGTCCGCAGGTCAACCCGATGTACCGTTGGGATTACAAAGGCATATTGGTGGGAACGGATCCCGTTGCACTGGACACCGTGTCTCTGAGTCTTTGCCAAAAGAAACGAGATCTTTTCAAAAAAGAGCCGTGGCCCATCAGCCCACCTCCGATCAGTATCTCTACCGCGGACACCGAGTACCGCCTTGGAACCAGCGATCCCCGAAAAATAAAGCTCATCCGTATGGGCTGGGAAAAGGACCGCCTGGTGTAGACGTAAGAAGTTTACCGGGGGAGGCGTTCTTGCAACAACGCCTCCCCCGGCCCCATCGACGCTAACCCGACTTTCGCAAAACAGGAATGCCGATGGGTTGATCCTGGCAAGCCCGGCCCCGTTCTTCGACCAAGTAGGCCCATCCCTCCATATCCCCTTGTCTCCGTGCAAAAGCATAAGCCCAAAACCTTTCTCGAAGCACCCACCCCCAGGGGCCGGTACGGACTATTGATGAAGCTCCCAGACCAACCGGCTCGTAAATTGGCCCTACGCCCGGTAGCTCCCCCTCCAAACCTCCCCCGTAAGTGTTTGCGGGAGTTTGTACGATTCACGGTGAACGGTTACCAATTTTTTACAACAAATTGTTCAATATTCTCCAATACAATCTCCCGGCCAAGGCTCATAGTAGCAATATGCGAGGCAAAAGTTTCATAAGGAGTAACCGTTCACCGTGAACCGTACAAGCTCTCGGAATTACGTATGGGGGAGGTTTGGAGGGGGAGATGAGTCTCCCCCTCCATTCTCACCGGGCGCAGAACCGCTTCAAGCCCGGTGAACCATTACCATAAGGAAAACAAGACCAATTTGAGTAAAGGAGATGTCCCATGAAAGAATCATTTGGAGTGAAGTACACTCAAAAACTACAGGCAGGTAAGAATCCTGTTTGGTTTCTCAGTGAGGAAAAGAAACTGGCAGGTAATATATTTATCCCAGAAGATCTCAAACAAGGGGGAAAACAGCCTGCAATTGTTACAGTTACACCTGCCGGCGCAGTAAAGGAGCAGACAGCAGGGCAACACGCTCTGGCACTATCCGAAAAAGGCTTCATCACATTAGCTTTCGACCACCGAACATTCGGAGAAAGTGAAGGATTTCCGCGGTATAAGGAAGATCCGTTTTTGAAGGCCGAGGACATTAAGAATGCCATAACCTTCATGTCATGCCTGTCGGAAGTAGATGAAGACAAAATCGGACTTCTCGGTATTTGTTCCGGCGCCGGGTATAGCGTGTTCACTGCTGTTTTTGATATTCGCGTTAAGGCTGTGGCGACTATCAGCGGCATATTTGACTTTACCGGTTGGATAACCGGAAACGATGTGATGCCCTTCGATGACATGCTGAGAAAATCAGCCGCAGCCAGGAAGAAATACTACGAGACAGGCGAGGCGGAGTATGTAAACGGCTGGTATGGTGAAGCCTATGACGACTATGATAAGAATGTCATTTTCTGGCAGCAGGCCCATGAATATTACAGAGAAGGAGGAAATAGGGGACATTATGAAGTAACTAACGGCGATCACCGAGATGCCCAGTGCATTGACAATAGATACATGCTGAACGCCAATCCTTCGCTGAAATATTTATCTCCTCGACCAATCTTAGCAATTAGAGGATCTATTGCATTAACGGGTCCCATGAGTGATGAGGCAATCGAAAAAGCTGCAGAGCCGAAAGAGCTTTTCAGCGTTGAAGGAGCAACTCACATTGATATGTATCACAAAGAGGAGTTTGTAAGTCAATCCGTTGAAAAGCTTGATAAGTTCTATAGACGGTATTGCAAATGAACTTATCAATTCTTGCGCAACCAAAGTCACTGTCATGCAACCGACCGCAACATCCGCTGCTCGCTATGGGGTTTGCGGCGGATGATGCCGACTGTTACGTGGTAACCGTTCACGGTGAACCGTACAAGCCCCCGGAATTACGTATAGGGGAGGTTTGGAGGGGGAGATGAGTCGCCCCCTCCATTCTCACCGGGCGCAGAACCGCTTCAAGCCCGGTGAACCATTACATTACGTGTAGACTTTAAGACAATAAGGAGAAGAAAATAAGAAGGATCAAATCCATACTATGCTATTCCGTAATTACAGCGATCCTACTTTGGCTGCCGGCCTTTGCGGAGAGTGGAAAGGTACAATCCTCCAAGCCTTTAGCTTTATCTGAGGGCACCGTAAAGATTCACGAAAAGAATAATGTAAAGGTTCATACTTACCTGAGCAATGATGCCCTCCATGCAACCAACATCATTGAAAGCGCCAACAAATTGGTACTGTTTGATGCTCAGTTCACGGCGCCTTATGCCAAGCAGTTTAGAGCATATGCTGATAGTCTGGGTAAACCCATTGAGCGTATAATTATCTCGCATGCTCACCCGGATCACTTTATCGGCTTGGGAATAGCTTTCAAAGATATTGAAGATAGAATATACGCGCTTGAGGGAACGAAACAGGCCATTCAAAGTCAAGGTCCGGGCATGCTCGAGGTATGGAGAAAGAGATTTCCGGCAGGTATGATGCCGGACAAAATTGTAGTTCCAACTCAAACAATAACTCCAGGGAAAGCTACCATAGATAACGTTCGATATGAATTTGTTCGTTATCTAAACGGAGAAACTGACGAACAATTAGTAATCAAATTGCCGGACCTTGGAGTACTCCTTGTTCAAGATCTAGTATTTAATGGCATTCATTCATATATGGGGAACAATACTCTTGACGGTTGGATAACCATCCTTGAAGAGCTTCAGTCTCTGAGTGGGTATGACACAGTACTCGCAGGACATGGACATCCTGGAGACATGAGTGTTCTTGCCAAGAACAAAGCGTACTTAAAGGATGTAAAGAGGATACTCAATAACGTTGACAATCCGAAGGATTTCAAAGCACAACTTATTGCAAAATATCCTGGCTTGGCAGAACAAATGCTAATTGACATTTCCATACCAGGACTTTTCAAGTCAAAGGGACAGAAACACAGCTCGAAAGAGGGAGACAAGAAATAGAATGGGGCAATTATGGCAGTTGCTAAAACTTCTGATTCTTTGAAAGGTGATCCCCGCGCATAGGGAGAATCCGGGGCGTATTGCAATACGCCCCTACGGGGTCGTGTGATCCCCCCGCGCATAGGGAGAATCCTCACTGCCCCCCTTTCTCAAAGGGGAGCAGGAAGGTTTTCATCACGGTGAGCACTGGAACCGGGTCTGAGATACGGACCAACTCTTTTGGTACCTGCTGAAGAGAAACGATTGGGTCAGTCATGATGCGTATTGCCGGCGAAGAATACGAACAGATTGCATGCTTGGAGGAAGATTTTGGACCCGCTGAAACAGGCGTCTCGGCAGTCGATAGAGACAAGATTACCAATTATCTGCTGGAAGAATTAGGCATAGAGGACGCTATAGCTTCTTACGCAAACAAAAGAAGACTATTAGAGGAGCTGTTAGTGGAATTATCGCCAGGCTATGGGCTGACAGAAAGGTTTTACGGATTGCTCGACGCTCTCCTACAAGTGGAACTGGAGCAAAAGCATCTTACAGATGCCGACCTTTTACCGAGAATAGAGAGTGGAACTCATAACGAACTCTCAAAGGTCGCCATCTGGAAGGGAGACATTACAACATTGAAGGTAGATGCCATTGTCAACGCTGCAAACGAACACTTGTTGGGTTGTTTCATTCCTTTTCACGGGTGCATTGATAATGCCATACACTGTGCTGCCGGTCCGAGATTACGTAGGGATTGCTATACCATTATGAGTCTTCAGGGAGAGGCTGAACCAACAGGTCCGGCAAAAGTGACAAGGGCCTATAATCTGCCGTCACGCTATGTCATTCACACAGTAGGTCCGATGGTAAATGGACAACTAACAGAATTAGATAGAACCGACTTAAGAAACTCCTATTTGAGTTGCCTGGAATCGTCTAAAGAATTAAGGGGAATTCGATCAATTGCTTTCTGTTCAATTTCCACAGGCTTGCACGGCTTTCCCTTTGAACAAGCGGCAAAGATTGCCATTCAGGCGGTAAATACGTGGCTTGCTGAAAATCCGGATCAATTGGATTACGTGGTTTTCAATGTATTCAAAGATTCTGAAGAAATGATCTATCAGAGATTGGTAGGGAGTTGAGTTATGGCTAATATGGAAGAGTCAATTCTTAATGAGAGCAGATACTTAATAGATGCTGCTGATTCAGTTCTTACCAGTGCAGGAGCAGGTCTGAGTGTTCCTGCCGGTATTGATTATCATGATACGCGATTATTTGCAGAGCTGTTTCCGGGTCTTGTTGAGAAAGGCTACAGAATGCAGTATGAGTTAATTGCCCATAATGCGCTGAACAGTAGAACCGGGTGGACTCCTGCAGTAAAATGGGGTTATTTAGCCGCGCACATAAATTATGTATATTATAAGATTCAAGAGGACACAACCTATCAACGACTTTATTCTCTTTTGAGGGAAAAGGACTATTTTGTGATGACTACTAATGTAGATGGTTTGTTTGTTCAAAATGGCTTTTCCGAAGATAGGATTTACACTCCACAAGGAAGCTTTTCCCGTATTCAGTGCATGAGCGCGTGTACCGACGAGACATGGGATGCAAAACCCATCATAGATGAAATCCTTCCCCATATAGATCCTACGACTCAGGAAGTGAGGGATCTTTCATGTATTCCCTCATGCCCAAGGTGTGGTGGTGACATGTTTATGAATGTTAGGGGAGGAAGGTGGTTTGTCGATCGGCCATATGAATCGCAAAGAGCAGCTTTGAATGAATGGGTCAACAAAACGATTCACAAGCGAATTGTTGTGTTGGATATTGGGACGGGTATGAATACCCCGGGAGTGGTTCGTTGGCCGGCTGAAAACATAATTAGGCAGCACCCAAATGGCTCATTAATACGCGTTAATCTCAATGATGCCGAGGTCCCTGAAGAAATTCAGCGTAAGTCCATTTCAATCGAGGGAGATGTTTCTGAATTCATGAGGTCAATAGTATCAACAGGGTAGCATGTTTTGTCTAAGTGGTATCAACTTTAAGTATGAAAGGAGAGGTAATAGCAATGAACAATCAAATCTTAGTTACAGGTGCAACCGGGAATATCGGCGGTGAGATCGTCAAGCTTTTGAAGGGGAAGAAAGCCGATTTCGTCGCTGCCACGACCGGCAGGTCTATTGAAGGCGTTGATTCCGTCACCCTGGATTTTGCGGACACACAATCCCTCGAGGTGGCAATGCAAGGGATTTCAACCCTTTTCATGGTCCTGGCAAACCATCCGGACATGCTCGGCTGGGGAAGAAACGTTATCGATACTGCCAAGAAATGCGGGGTCAAGCATATCGTGCGCTCCAGCGGTTCTTTGGCCGATCCAAACTCCACCATCGGTGTCAGGAAGGTCTTGGCTGAAACGAATCAATACTTAGAGGACAGCGGCATTGACTATACCATTACAGCGCCGTCATTCTTTATGCAAAACTTCATTAACTTCTTTGCAGACGACTACAAGAATGGGGCAATCTATCAACCTGCAGGCCAAGGAAAGATCGGCTGGGTGGATGTACGAGACATTGCCGCGGTCAATGTAGAAGTTCTGCTCAATCCCGACAGATTCAAGAAACAAAAGCTTACGATTACAGGCAGCGAGGCTTTATCGTATACAGAGGCGGTTAACTTGATGAATGAGGTGTTGGGCAAAGAATCCGAGTATGTTCCGGTAACGGATGAAACCGCGATCCAAGCAATGAGGGACATGCAATTCCCTCAGTTCTTGATCGATGTAATGATAGGTCTGAATCATTGCATTATAGAAGGATACGCTGAGGAACTTACCGATACAGTGGAAAAGGTAACGGGTAATAAGCCTATCTCCTTCAAGCAGTTTGTCGAAGATAACAAAGGAAGCTGGCTGTAAATGTTATTGCGGAACTCTTATACCAACTATCATACCAAGAGAGCGACAACGAAGCATGAAAGTCCTTTCCGTTGTTCACTGGTCCGTGGCTTCGCCTCGGACGGGGCCCCCAAAGAGGCGCACGCTGCGCACGACCTTGGAGGGGAGGCCCTAGCCGGGCAAGCATTTCAACGTCATGTTACCGACATCTGTCATGTCACGCAAGCTGTCCGGCGCCCGCTCAATCGCCCCACGCGCAGTGGCTCCCCTCCAAACCACCCCATACGTTGACCCGCAAAGGGGTGGTTTTTCAACGGGACTTTTGTATGAGAATACCTCTTGTGGTTTTGGTACGGCACCCCGTGGAAAGTCCGGCGGGGACCGAGTCTCAAAATCCCCCCTGCCCCCCTTTTTCAAAGGGGGGCAGGGGGGATTTCTCCCTTCCGGACTTGAGCCATATGTTCCCTCTTTGAAAGCGCATTGGTATTACAGGGAATTGCCAAACAGCCAAGTTTGGGCGTCTCCTGCGCCATGTGGCGAAGAGTTCCGCAGGAAACCGGCTGCTCTCTATTGCTGGTAGGCACCTTTTGCCGCACGGGAGGGTCGATCGGTCATGCACGGAGGTGGGTTTGGAATCGCAGAACATCAGCTCGCTGTTTCTTACTCCTCGGTCTGTAGTATTCATTGGTGTCCCACGGAAGAGCGGTCCCGGGGCTTTGAATCCTGTTGATAATCTTCGGAATTGGGGGTACGAGGGAGTGATTCATCTCGTCCACCCGCATGTTCGTGAGATCGCGGGCCTGTCCGTCTTGCCGAATGTCTCCGAATTGGACGGCCCGGTGGATCTCGCAGTCATTTCTACTCCACGACAGACGATTCCGGGCATCATTCGAGAATGCGGTGAGAAGGGAATCCGAGCAATAGTCGTTACCAACCAGGGGTTTGCCGAAGCTGATTCCCAAGGAAAAGAACTCCACAATGAAATGCTCGAGACCGCGCCGGCATTCGGCATCCGCTTCCTCGGCCCTAACACGCTTGGGGTCTCTAACGCATTTCACGGCTTTAACTCCTCGTTTATGCCGCTTGATCAGGAGGAGTTGCCCATTGGTCTCGTTTGCCAGTCAGGCTTATTCTTTGTGGGAGCGAGTCACGTCATCGGCGGCATGGGTATCGGCGTGGATGTGGGCAATGCCTGTGATATCGATGTGGTGGATGCGTTGGAATGGCTCGGCCAAGACGAGAGACTCAAAGTTATTGCTGTCCACGCAGAGGAGATCCCTGGGCGCAATGGATTCATGGAACGTGTTGAGAAAGTGTGCCGTCGGATTCCCATAGTAGCGCTGAAAACCGGCCGTTCCAAGGATGGGGCTCGGGCCGCCGCTTCTCACAGCGGCTCCATGGCCGGCGAGGACAGGATTGTCCATGCCGCTCTGAGGAAGGCGGGAGTCATTCGGGTACACGAGTCCGAAGTGCTGGCGGATCTGGTCCGGGGCTTTGTCCGGCTTCCCCTCATTAGAGGCCCTCGCGTAGCGTTGATCACCGTTACCGGCGGAGGCGGGATCATCCTAATGGATGCTATGGAACGCTATGGGCTTCTATTGGCGCAGTTCTCGCCAAGGACCCTGGACCGCATTGTGGGTCTGTCTCCAGACTGGATGCCGCTGACCAACCCGATCGACATATGGCCGGCAGTGATGAAAAACGGTATGCGCAAAGCGTACGGGGCCGCGCTGGAAGACGCGCTGCTCGACCCAAACGTGGACGGCGAGCTGTGCATTGCTTTGGGTCTCCACAAGGCTGAGCAGGCACACCTGGGCGCGGAGCAAGTGATCCGGGAATTGTCCGAGAAGTTCGACAAACCCATAGTGGTGTGGTTCTACGGCTCTGAGCCACAAGAGGCGGCCCGCCGACTGGAAGAACACGGCCGCGCAATGGCGGTCCCTTCCCTGGAAAGGGCTGTGCGCGTGCTCTCCGGTATGTTCCGTTATGTGAATTGGACCAGGGGCCTACAAGGATAGTGATCACATCAGTAGCCGATGTTTTCTCCGACAAGTTTTACATGACTCCGATTCTTTAGCATGTGTCCTTCGATGTAACCGTTCACCGTGAACCGTACAAGTTCCCGGAATTACGTATGGAGGAGGTTTGGAGGGGGAGATGAGTCGCCCCCTCCAAACCTCACCGGGCGCAGAACCGCTTCAAGCCCGGTGAACGATTACCCTTCGATTATACTCCACATCTACGCTCTGCACACTACCAAGTTTGAACTCGTCGGTTGAAGCTACACTATGGCAGGTACGCACTTACGCGATGAACCCTCTTGATTCTTCAGCAGTATTCAAGGAGCTTTTGTTGCCTTCCTTTTCTTTACGATTCTCACGGGAATGTAGACTAACAGAACAGAAAACAGTATGGCTGCTAAAACAATGGTAAAGGCTATCCATGTCAGGTAGTTTCCCCCTGAAAGCAGCTTGATAGGGTTGAGACTCGCGTCCATGGTTTGACGCCCATCAGGCGACCTGTATCTCTCCGGAATATCCGGAATTCCATTGCCGTTTTTGTCTGGAAATGACCGCACATAGTCCATCAAAGCAGTCCAGTCTTTGATTTCCTGAATGCCGGAACGCTGTGTATCGCCGTCGACTCTGGCTTTCGTCAAATCATCGATTGGGTTACCAGCCTTGTCTTTTGGAACTATTGTCAAAATGCCTTTGGTAAAGCCACCGATGACCTTTAAGAAAGTCGCATTATATATATTGGTTGCGACTTTGTATGTTTTGCTATTATTATCTGAATAATCCAAACGGTAAAAGCCGCCCTTATCATCTTCCAAGAGAATATTTGTCACCCGATCAAAGAGCATGCGCTTGGGATTGTAGGTCAGTTTTGCCCCCGAAAACTGAAGGAAATAATTACGTCCTTTTAAGCGGTAAACCGTTGTCAATATTTCAAATGTCTTCTTTATTTCTGAACCGGTCACATAGAATGATACTAGGGGGTAACTCAGCGTGCCGTCCCACCCAATGCCCAGGGGGACGACCCTGAACAGATCGCTGACGGTTACTCTGCCTGTTTCCCCTTTCAGGATATCATCGCGGATTACGCCATTGGCCTGTATGGACACAGCCACTCTACGGGCAGGATCATCAGGATCGAATTCGGCCCGGTCGACGGCCCATCGGGTTGCATCTGTGACCAGGTTCCCAAGGTTGGATTCATCTTCCTTGAGATGAAGGTCAAACGCTGTTTCAACCAACACCTGATCAAATCTGAGACCATGTTGCAGCAAAACCTTGTTATTTACAGTCTCAATAGCAGCATTGATGATGCCGTCGATCCGCTTGTCACCCTCGATGGTGTCATCAATGGTTACATACTTATATTTTTCCAGTTTCAAGCCCGTGGGAGTTAGTACGACATCAAGGACACCAACGCGTTTCCCGTAGCGCCATGCTTGAACGATGATGGTATTGTTCTCAATAATCGGTTTTGGAAGCATTGTGTGTGTATGTCCGCTGATGATAACGTCAATTCCGTCGACCTCTCTTGCGAGCTGGAGATCTTCCGATTTTGACTGATCTTCATTCAACCCGCTGTGTGAAAGGCAAATGACAAGATCGGTCCTCTCATCCTCCCTTAGCTTTTTTACCATCCGTTTTGCATAGTCAATGGTATTGCCGAACTTGACGGGCTTGGCAAACGGAGCAACACCGGCAGCCCTCTTTCCCACCAATCCAAAGAAACCGATTTTCATACCGTTCCTTTTCAAGACGATGTAGGGTCTTACCCGTCCCTTCTTGAACTGCTCATAGAGGAGATCGTCCCTGTCGTCTGCCTCATCGAAAATTACATTGGATGAAACGATCTGCGGCAGCTTTGATTTCTTGGCGGCCGATTCAAGAATCCTTGCCAAGCCATCGGGCTTAAGATCAAAGTCGTGGTTGCCGAGGGTAACAACGTCAAAACCCATTTCCTTCATCAGTACGAGTTCCAAAGCTTCTTCACGACTCACCATGTGAAAAAGAGAACCCATCAAGTAATCACCGGCATCTAGAACCAAGACCGGATTGTTTCCGGCTGCCTTCTCAGCTTTGATCACGGAAGCGATTCTTGCCCACCCACCGGTGGTTTTGTCGTTGTTTGTGACCAACGGTGTATAGTCTCTATTGGGAGAAGAACCCAAGAAATGGGAATGAAGGTCATTGGTGTGGACAATGGTAAGGCGTTGATCGGATGCCAAGAGAACGTTACTGGAGCCGGCGAGAAGTAACGCGGAGAACAACAAGAAATACACGTGTGTCGAAATGGTTCTTCTATCTGAAATGCTCGTATTTATCATGGCTTTCTCCGAAAACAGTTGCTGTTACAATAAGGTGTCTATTGTATTAGGCGGCAATTATTCCGCGACCTCCTGGATGCGGGTTGTTTTGGGCCATAGTCCGGCCGCCCCATGGCTTTTAGCCCCCGAATTGGAGCCGACGCGTGTTAAGAAATAGTCCAAGGGCCCCAATTCCCACCTTTGTGCCGGATCAGCGAGTCTTTTCCTAAGATTCAAACATACCTCATGCGCCTTCCCCAAGTCAACCGCGATATTGAGAGGCGCGCTTTACCCAAAAGCTGCCCGATAGTCATGGGCCAAAGGGAACGCTGACGCAACATGGACAAGCCACCTCCTTGTGTGATATGCGAGTTCTCGAAAGTTCTGACGGAATGGCAGAGCACTGCTGGGCAAGCCGGCAGTGGCACCCAGATCTCCATCCGTGATTAGTTTTGAGAACCCCTATAGGGCACTCTTGCTCCGACCTTGATCAGCCGCCTGATGAGCCACTCGATCTTGGCAACCACTCTGCGTTCTCTATCCCACGTCTTAGCCTGATAGCGGAGATCAACCAGCTTGACCTGAACACCTCTGTTATAGTCTTCCGCATCGAACTTCGCGCCGAAGATGTCACCCTCCCCCAGTCCCGGTGAAGTCTTGCGCGATCACATCAGTAGCCGATGTTTTCTCCGACAAGTTTTACATGAATCCGATTCTTTAGCATGTGTCCTTCGATTATACTCCACATGTTACATATTCGCTGGGGAGCCCTACAATCAGAGCACAACCCGGTTTCTACGCACGGTGTTTTCAGACCCAATCGCGCAGAATTAATCGGTGCCGCGTAATGCTTCACTCTGGCAATGGCTGCATCCTGATCAGCAACGACCTTATTCATTCCAACTACCAAAATCACCTTCTTGGGGCCAAAAGCCATAGCAGCAACTCGGTTTCCCATTCCGTCAAGATTGACAAGTTTTCCGTCCAATGTGATCGCATTACACCCGGCAATCATCAGGTCGGCCGTCATGCCTTTGTGCCTTAACTCCATTGACTGTTCAGGTGTCAGGTCGGGTCCATACGGATCGAAAACCTCAACACCGGGAAGTCCGGCAATATCCTCCCATAATCCCATATTCCATGCGGTCATTGAACCACACCGAAAGACAGAGGCGCGCTTTGGGATCATTGCCAGTATTTCGTCCTTTGCACCAGCAGCACTAGGCGAATAACTGCCTTCCATGCGACGTTTCTCCAGATGTTTTATTATGCGTGCCGCCACTTGTTCGTTCCAATGACTCTGATGTGAATCCATGATGTCTGTCTCCTCAATCCAAGCTCCAATAATGGTTATCGCCTATGGTGTCAAACACGTGCGCCGGAACACCACCATACCTCTCCGGCAACCCATAGATATTCGCTGCGCGGTCCACTGACATAATAGCTGGTGTTCAGGTCTGTGTCAATTTTGTGTCTTTGGGTTGTGATTGGTTTTTGAACGCAAATTCCTATAAAAGTCCTCTCTTTTCGCGAAGGCGCCGGCCCCAAGTAAGGGAGGCGGAGCCTCCCGGCATGCGTTCCCAGGCATAGCCTGGGAACGAGGGGAAAAGACTTTAATGCTTCGTTGTCGCTCTCTTGCGATGGTAGTTGGCATCACCTCTTGTGTGATGATGATTTGCACGTTAATTGCACAGAATTGCCACGGTTATTTCATAGCGGCTTCATCAAAGTTACACAATTGCCTGCTAGTGTTTTCATCCGAGGTTCGCGGACCGGCTTCACCCGCCGACCGACAGGCACAAATCAATGCAGGAGGACAGACATTATGAACGAACAGATTAACTCCTTTGGCAAGAACATTTGGTCCATGCTCGGCAACCCGATTTCTCTAAAAGTGGCTGCAATCGGGGCACTGACCCTCTTGTTGCTCGTACCTGTAACAATGATAGAGTCATTGATACAAGAGCGTGAGGATAGACAAAAGGAAGTTCTGGTTGAGATCGGCTCAAAATGGGGTGGCGAACAGGCCATAATTGGCCCCATCATCAGTATTCCCTACAGATCGACCACTGACAGCGTCTTGTACATGCATTTCCTACCGGAGACGCTCCGCATCAACGGGGAAGTGTATCCTCAGGTACGGTACAGAGGAATCTTTGAGGCGGTATTGTACAATGCGAAGCTGGTGTTGACCGGGACCTTTTCGCTTCCCAAGACCAAGAAACTGAAACTGCCCGCAGAAATCACCGATCGTGCCATCGAATGGTCACGCGCGTCAATTTGTGTCGGGTTCTCGGATATGCGGGGCATCACGGAGCCAATTGTCGCCAAAGTGAATGAGAACAAGTCTATCATGAATCCGGGGCTCGACACGAATGACTTGATGTCTTCGGGCGTTAGTGCCGGGATAGTACTTGAGCGGGAGACAAAGGTTTACTCATTCAAGTTTGAAGTGAACTTGACCGGTAGTGATCGCATAAATTTCATTCCAGTGGGCAAATCTACCACCGTCTCACTCTCGTCACAGTGGCCGAATCCTAGCTTTTGTGGGGCATATCTTCCAACTGAGAGATCAGTGAACGAGAAAGGCTTCACCGCAACATGGAAGGTCCTGGATTTCAATCGAGATTATCCACAACAATGGGTAGGAAACATATATAGGGATCAAGCTGAGAAGTCATCGTTCGGCGTAGGATTGTTCACTCCCGTTGATTTCTATCAGAAATCAATGCGTACCACAAAATATGCGATACTCTTTGTAGTTCTTACCTTTGTGGCTTTTTTCATTTCTGAGATAGTGGCCAAGGTAAGACTGCATCCCGTGCAATATCTGTTGATCGGGCTGGCAATTATTGCATTCTATGCCCTGCTGTTCTCTCTGTCCGAACACATCTATTTCGGGACAGCTTATGCGATTTCGAGTATGGCTGTCATTGTTCTTGTTACAGTGTATGCTAGGAGCATTCTGAAGAAACCGAAGTTGGCGATAGTTGTGGGCGGCGTTCTGGCAATCGTCTACGCTTACTCGTACTGGTTGCTGCAGATGGTCGATTATGCGCTGGTGGTGGGCAGTGTCGGGCTGTTCATGGTGCTCAGTATCATAATGTTCGTCACAAGAAATATCGACTGGTATTCGATCAAAGTCGGACACGGATCAGACGCGTAAGCGGCCGTGTTGGAAGATCAGGAAAGATCAGGATTGCGATGAATCCGGAGTATGAACGATGAAAATCTTGGTGGCTGTCTTGGGGCTTTTGGTAGCCCTTGCGGTTCTCCCTTTTGCATTGGACTGGAGGTCTCCTCTTCTGTTCTTTATCCGTCCTTGGGCGCTGATAGGGCTGATCGCCATACCGCTGGGCCTGATCCTTGCCCAAGCTTGGATCCTGTGGACTTCCCGCCCAGGGCGCCGGGTGATCGGGGTGTTCAGCGCACTGGGGCTGCTAACAGCAACTCTGGCCTTGACCAGTACTGTGGCTCTGGAAGCCCGCTTTCATTGGGTCCGCCACCAGGTCCTGCACACGCATCCCAACAAGCTGGAAAAGCTGGGACGGCATCTGATCGTAGGTTACCGTGACCTGGGGGAAGTTCGAAAATTGGTCAGGCTCGGGGCGGTCGCGGGCGTGTTCCTTTCAGCCCACAACGTTCGGGGCAAGAGCGTTGCCGAGATCCGGCAGGAAACGGAGTCCTTCCAGCGCATACGGCTGGCACAGGGCTTGCCGCGGCTGTGGATAGCCACAGACCAGGAGGGCGGTGTTGTATCGCGATTGTCTCCGCCGCTGCCTCGCCAGGCGCCCCTGTCCGAGATCGTGAAACGCTATTCGGATATGGCCGAACAACAGCGGGCTGTCCGGCGATACGCGCACACACAGGGCCGGGGTCTTGCAGAAGCAGGGGTCAACCTGAACTTCTCGCCGGTGGTGGACGTGAACCACCAGGTCATTAATCCTGATGATCGGTTCACACGCATTTACAAGCGGGCCATTTCCAGCGACCCCACCGTGGTCGCTCAGGTAGCCGCGTGGTACTGCGCGGCTCTTGAAGAGACAGGCGTACAATGCACCTTGAAGCACTTTCCCGGATTGGGCAGGGTATTTGAAGACACCCATAGGGAACAGGCCGACCTGGTGACTTCCGTTGCGGAACTGACAGTCACGGACTGGATACCGTTCCGTACGGTGATGCGTGGAAGCAGTGCTTTCACCATGCTGAGCCACGTGCGATTGAAGGCCATAGACAGCGATCGCCCGGTCTCTGTCTCACCCGCGGTTGTCGCGGGTATCATACGCGGCGATTGGGAGCATGACAACGTACTGATTACCGACAATTTCACTATGGGGGCCATATACCGCAGTACTTGCGGCATCGATAACGGAAGCATCCAGGCGCTGAACGCAGGGGTTGATTTGATTCTGATCAGTTACGATGTTGACCAGTATTATCGCATAATGTACGCTCTGCTGAAAGCCGACCGGCAAGGCAAGCTCGACCCGGAAGTCCTGCGGCGGAGCGATCAACGGCTGGCGCGTGCCGGCCGGTCCAGCAGTGCGATTCCATTCGGACAAAACTTTTGGCAATCCCCATAGCGGAAAAGGGCCTCTCCCTGGGGCTCCATCTCCCAGGGCCCTGACCGGTAGACGCACACGTGTCATTGCTTTGGAGTCACTGGCAGAGCGGTTGCTTCCTGAGGTCCGGGTGTGCTAGAATTCTGCCCGCGCACTCATCTGACTGCTGATGAACCGGCAGGGACATGCGGAATGGGCTGCCTTCTGCGTCCATGCGCGATACTGAAATCGAAACCGCGAGGGACCACGTATGATCGAGAAGTCTCACCCCCTGTACCGACCGGAATTTCCCCGATCCAATTCGTACGATCCGGATTGGATCATGGACAATCAAATGGGTCCTAATGCCCTTTGGCTCACGGAGTGGCTTTCGGGCGCCTTGAACCTGAAACCGGACATGCGTGTCCTGGACTTGGGATGTGGCACGGCCCTGAGCAGCATATTCCTGGCGCGGGAGTTTGGGGTTCGAGTGTGGGCCACAGACCTCTGGGTCAATCAGGACGACAACTGGCAACGTGTCCGTGATGCCGGGCTGGCCGACCATGTGTTTCCTATCAAGGCCGAAGCCCACGCTCTCCCCTACGCGTGCGAGTTCTTCGACGCGGTGGTTAGCGTAGATGCGTATCAGTATTTTGGTACGGACGAACTCTATCTGGGGTATCTGAGTCGTTTCGTTCGACCGGGCGGAACGATTGGTGTTGTTGTTCCCGGGCTGATGCAAGCATTCCCCGACAACATCCCGGAGCATCTCACTCAGCCCCAGTCCAACGGAACATTCTTTTGGGAAGATGAAAACATATGCTTCCTCACCCCGCAGAGGTGGCGAGAGATCTGGGAGAGGTCCAACAGAGTGGATGTGACTGTCGCTGACGATCTGCCCAATGGATGGAAACATTGGCGGGACTTTGAGATCGAACTGGAACGGGCGGGGAAGAATCGGTTTCCATCGGTGGCCGAGGCGTTGGACGCGGATCAAGGGCGATTTCTGGGATTTGACCGGCTTGTGGGGATCGTCAAGCAAGGGGGGAGTTCTCTCAACTTGTATGATCCTGCCCTCATGGCCATGCTGGATGCTGCTGACGACAAGCAGGAACCCTGACAGCATGCTCGACGCGCCCGCGATCTGACGTCAACGCAAAGGACCCGGTGGGGAAAACCGCATTGAAAGTGGCTTGGGATGAAGGACACTCGGAGGTTGTGGAACTGCTGAACGCCCACGGAGCCAAATGGAGCGTTTGATGAGGTTGGCGGCAGAGCCCTAACCGCGCCAGGAGGCGCTTCGGCCGGCAGACTTATTTTGTGACGGTCACCAATCAGTGACACGTGGCGCAGGAGGTCGCGGCACACCCACTGCAATTGGGGGAAGACCCCGTCCCGGATGTCTTGAAATCCCCGGCCCCGCTCTTGAAATTGCAGGCCGACATCAACTTGCGGACCGCTGAACCGCAGTCCGGGCATACCACCTCATCATCTCCAAAAACGAGCTTCTCGAAACAACCCAGGCATTCATTGCACTCATATTCATATATCGGCATGTCTTTTCGCATCCTCTGCAGTAACTTCACCTAACTCTAAGATGCTCTCTCAATAGGAAAGATGCAAGCCCTCAGCGGCCGGCGGTCCCTCCAAAGGCCCCGAGCGGGGCTTCCGGATTCAAGATGAAAAACGAATCGGTCCCTGGGTGGCTCGGAGCCCCCGGGGCCCCACCATGACAACGCTCTGTCCCGCTCCCCTATCGCGGTTTTCGACTCGATTTGTTCTTATCACATTCGTGATCTTGGTAAATGACCGTATCGCCGTTGGGAAACGTAAGCGTTCCGCCCTTTTTGGTCTCCACAAAACGCGCGGGCTTACCCATGTTCCGGGCCACGGTCCGCGCGTCCTTGGGCAATTTGTCACGCATGAGGCGCTTGAAGTTCACCTTTCCATCTGGATGGGACAGCCGCATGATCCCTTGGGACAGGCCTGTCACGGTCGCGCATCCCGGCTCAGCGAGCTTACCCCCGCAGCCCACGAGAACCGATACACCAAGGAATGCCGGCACAGTCAAAATGGCGAGATAATTCTTTTTCACCGTTGCTCCGGATGCTAGTAGAACAGGTTGCTACTTTTAGCATAGCAGGGCCGCTAAAGTCAATCGACAAGCGGGTTCAAACGTGACCCTTCGGTCATTCGGGGGGCTTTCGTTGGGCGTCATTGCGAGCGTAGCGAAGCAATCTCCCCCGCAGCGAACATGGGGATTGCTTCGGGACGAAATCTCCACTGCCGAACAATTGAATCGCTGCGTTAAACGCCCAACTTCGTAAAAGAGAACTTGACAGCCCTAGACGACCGGTCTACTATCGTTGCGTAGAGCATGAGGCAAGCCTGAAACATGACCAAGAAAGACACCAGATCAAGGATCCTGGAGCAAGGTGCCAGGATAGTCCATCAAAAGGGATTCAATAATACGGGCATCCAGGAGGTGCTTCAGGCCGCCGGGGTCCCGAAGGGATCATTCTATTTCTATTTCAAGAGCAAGGAAGAATTCGGGCTTGAGCTTATCAGCTATTTTGAGGGATTGATGACTGAACGAATGCGGTACCACTTTGATTCTGCGGGTTCCTCCGGCCTTAAAAGTCTCAAGGCCTACTTCGACGAGTTCAAAGCCTTTTTCGAGGAGACCGGTTACACGGCTGGATGCCCGGTCGGGAACATGGCCCAGGAACTGGGGGACCTCAGCCCGAGATTCCAAGAAAGGGTGAAGAACGCATTGGACAACACGACCTCGGGAATTCTGCGCTGTCTAGGGACGGCTCAGAGGCTGGGGGAGATCGATGAATCGCTGAACCTGGAAGAGACCGCGAACTTCATTCTCAATAGTTGGGAAGGCGCGCTGTTACGAATGAAAGCTGAAAAGAGTATAGAACCCCTTGTGATCTTTGACACCATGATCTTCGAGCGAGTTTTGGGCAAATAGTCTTTCGGAATTATGATAATCGTTCACCGGGCTTGAAGCGGTTCTGCGCCCGGCGAGAATGGAGGGGGAGACTCATCTCCCCCTCCAAACCTCCCCCATACGTAATCCCGGGAGCTTGTTCGGTTCACGGTGAACGGTTACCCCGAAATAATAAGCGGGTTTGCTAAAGCAGCAAATGTTATTTCAAATCACACTAATAAGAATGGAATATTATTTCCTTCCTCAAGACAAGTGACACCGAGGACAGGAAAAGGAAAACCACTAAAACGGCCTGTTTTGATTGACATAGAAGTGCAGAATTACAAATTGATGAATCAAGAGACAAGGCAAGCCGGCACATAACCATGAGTCAGGGTAAGACACGTGCTCATGCCGCCGGCTTTGACGAGGGTCATTTAACTTGAAGGAGGTATTCGATGAATAAGTGGCTGGACACACAGGAGTATCCTTTTGAACCACGTTATTTTGAATTGCCGATGGGCAGACTTCACTATGTTGATGAAGGCAAGGGCGATCACGCGGTGGTAATGGTACATGGCAATCCTTCGTGGTCTTTCGGGTATAGGCATCTCATCAAGGGATTGTCTTCACGATATCGCTGCATCGCGGTAGATCATATTGGGTTCGGCTTGTCGGACAAGCCGAAAGATTGGTCGTACTTGCCGGAAAAACACGGAGAAAATTTGGAAGCGCTACTGAATGATTTGAATCTGTCGAAGGTTACAATGGTGGTTCAAGACTGGGGCGGACCGATCGGACTTTCTTATGCCTTGAAATATCCCGAGAAGGTAAAAAGCCTGGTAATCATGAATACTTGGATGTGGTCTGCGAAGGGTGATCCGCATTTTGAGAAATTCAGCGGTTTCGCGGGAGGTCCCATAGGTCGATTCCTGATCAAGCGGTTCAACTTCTTTGTCAGAGTTGTCATGAAGCAAGCCTATGGCGACAAATCAAAGCTCACCAAGCACATTCACTCACACTATTTGAATGCCCTCAAGATTCCGGACGACAGGAAGGGCTGCTGGACCTTCCCTAAGCAGATTATTGCATCGAGCGAATGGCTTGAAAGCCTTTGGGAGCAGAGAAGCAAACTTGCCGATAAGCCTACACTTATCTTGTGGGGCAAGAAAGACATTGCCTTTCGTGACAAGGAGTTGACCATCTGGAAAGAGCTCTTCACCGACCGAGAGGTAAGAGAGTACGAAAATGTCGGGCACTATGTTCAGGAGGAGCTGGCCGGTGAGATGTGTCCAATCGTGGAAGGTCTGTTGTCGAGGAATGCGGAATGACGGCAAGTTGCCGGTAGTCGGGCACACGCAACCATTCATACCAATGCGCAATCAAGAGAGTGAGATCGGTTTCTTGGGTGCCACTGCCGGCTTGCCCAGCAGTGCTCTTTATCACTTGTTTGAACGCGCATTGGTATCAGTCATTTGGGGGAGTTGTCGCAAGATGTCATTGCGAGCGTAGCGAAGCAATCTCCTGCGCGCTTTTGGAGTACCCTGTCCGAGGCGAAGCCCCGGACTACTGAACAGCGGAAAAGATTTTTATGTTTCGTTGTGCCCCTGTTCTTAGGCACGTAAGTTGCTATAACCGGCCTGGTCTGAAATTCCTAATCCCGCGCCTTGACAGGGTCGCATACGGGTGATAGCAACTGACAGTCATGCGAAGAGGCTCCAGATACGGAACTGTCGTGGATTTTCAGACGCTTGAACCGCCTGCTCATGTGTACTTGATGGGCATATGCGGGACAGGTATGGGATCGCTTGCGGGCATGTTTCACGAGCGCGGCTATCGCGTTACCGGCTCGGATCAGGGCGCGTATCCGCCCATGAGCGATTTCCTGAAGGAGCTTGGGATTTCGGTGATGGAAGGGTACAGCGCGGCGAATCTTCATCCTGAACCGGACCTGGTGGTGGTGGGAAACGTCATCCGCCGTGACAATCCTGAAGCAATCGAGCTGGAGCATTCCAACATACCCTTTTGCACCATGCCTGAGGCGCTCAATAGCTTTTTTGGCAGGAGCGGCAAGCAGATCGTGGTCGCGGGCACGCACGGAAAGACCACGGTCAGCGCCATGATCGCCTGGATCCTTTACGAAGAAGGGCTCGATCCCGGATTCATGATAGGGGGCTTGCCCCGCAATTTCATGAAGAATTACCGTCTTGGTGCAGGCGAGTATTTTGTTGTGGAGGGGGACGAATACGACACCGCTTATTTCGAGAAGACGCCCAAGTTCGTTCATTACCATCCTTATGTGGGTGTGATAACCTCGTGTGAGTTCGATCACGGGGACATTTACGAGAGCCTGGAAGAGATCAAGGAAAGCTTCCGTGAATTCGCGGCCCTGATCCCCGCGGACGGATGCCTTGTGGCCTTTGGTGGGGACGAGGACGTTCGACAGGTCGCGGACGGTGACAGGGTTCCCGTGGAGCATTACGGTCCTGATCCGGAATTCCCATGGCACGGGTACTCACTGGGAGAGAACGGCCGCGGGATAATGGCAAAGATCGTGCGCAAGCGCGAGACTGTGGCCTCGGGAACTTTGCCTGTTGTGGGTTATCACAATCTAATGAACTCCATTGCCGCGGTTGCCGTTGCCGCGAAGGTGGGAATCGACCCTCAGCGGGCCATGAGCGCGCTGGAGTCGTTCAAGGGAATCAAGCGGCGTCAAGAGATATTGGGCGAAGTGTCGGGAATTCTGGTGATCGACGATTTCGCGCATCATCCGACCGCGGTGCAGGCGACCTGCTCGGGAGTGAGATCCAGGTTTTCCGATCGGCGACTGGTTGCCGTATTTGAGCCTCGAACCAACACCTCGAGACGCGCGGTCTTTCAAACCGATTACATTTCAGCATTTCTTCAGGCCGACGTGGTAGTATTGAGAGAACCCCGTGACGTAGACAAGATCCCTTGGTCGGATCGTTTCAGTTCCGAGCGGCTTGCCCGGGACCTTCGCGGCAGAGGCAGGGACGCGCACGCATTCGAGGATACGGACGCGATAATCGAGTTTCTTAACGCCGGTCTGATGAAAGGTGACGTAGTTCTCGTAATGTCCAACGGAAGCTTTGACGATCTGAACAATCGTCTCATGGCAAATCTCGAGGAATCGCAAAGATGAAAGAAGCCCTCCTCTACGAACAATTGGAATCCAACGATCTGAAATGTCGGCTGTGCCGTCATGGATGCAAGATAGAGGACGGCAAGAAGGGGATTTGCCAGGTTCGCCTGAACAAAGGGGGGACGCTCTATTCACTGGTCTACGACAAAGTGATCTCCACCAATGTGGACCCAATAGAGAAGAAGCCACTCTTTCATGTGGCGCCCGGGTCCAGGTCATTCTCCATGGCAACTGTCGGCTGTAACTTCCGCTGCTCGTTTTGTCAGAATCACTCAATTTCTCAGATGCCGAGAGACCGGGGAGTGATAACGGGTGAAGCCATAGCTCCTCGCGTTCTGGCCGAGCTTGCGCAACAGAGCGGGAGCCGCAGCATCGCATACACGTACACGGAGCCGACCATCTACTACGAGATCGCCCGAGACACGATGGTAGAGGCACGGGAACTGGGGCTGTTGAACGTCTTTGTCACCAACGGATACATGAGCCGAGAGACGCTCGATGACTGCAAAGGGCTTCTGGATGCGGCAAATGTTGACCTGAAGGCTTTCCGCGACATATTCTATGTGAAGTACTGCAAGGCTCGGCTGGAGGGCGTGCTGGACACTTTGCGGTACATGAAGGACCTGGCGATCTGGGTGGAGGTGACCACCCTTCTGATCCCCGGGCTCAACGACGACCCTGAAGAAGTCCGAGACATGGCCAAGTTCATCAAGAACGAACTCGGGGCGGAGACTCCCTGGCACGTGAGTCGTTTCCACCCTCAATATAGAGAGCTTGACAGACGGTCGACCCGGGTCGGGGCGGTTCAGGATGTTCGACAGATAGGCCTTGATGAAGGGCTGCAATACGTGTACACAGGCAATGTCCCTTGGGACCCGGGAGAAAAGACGTATTGTCCGGGCTGCTCTTTCTTGCTCATCGACCGGGCCGGGTATACGATAAACAGCAACCAAATACAGGACGGGAAATGTCCCGAGTGCGGACACGAGATCAGCGGAATCGAGATGTAGGGCCTGCATACCGTAAATGAAACGAGGTGTAGTGTGGAAAACGGAAAGAAGATACTGGTTGCGCCTTCAATACTCTCGGCGGATTTCAGCCGTCTTGGAGAGGAAATTCGAGCGGTTCAGGATGCGGGCGCGGACTGGATACACGTGGATGTCATGGACGGCCACTTTGTGCCCAACATCACCATCGGACCCATGATCGTTTCGGCTGTGAGGAAAGTAACCGATCTTCCGCTGGATGTTCATCTCATGATATCCGACCCGGACTTCTACCTTGAGGAGTTCCACGACGCGGGCGCGGACATACTTCACGTTCATCCCGAGGCCACGCATCATTTGCACCGCACCCTCACTCGAATCCGGGAACTCGGGATGAAAGCGGGCGCGGCCTTGAATCCTTCCACCGGATTGGAAGCCGTGAAACATGTCATGGCCGAATTGGACGTGATCATGCTCATGACCGTGAACCCCGGATTCGGCGGTCAGTCATTCATACCGACCATGCTCCCTAAGGTCCGGGCGCTCAGAAAATTGATTGATGAATCCGGGCACGAAATTCTCATTGAAGTGGACGGCGGTGTCAGCCCCAAAACCGCTCCGGATCTGTCAAGAAGCGGGGCAAATGCTTTTGTGGCCGGAAGCGCGGTGTTCGGAAATCCTCCTTACGAGGACTCGATCGGCAAGCTGCACTCCGCCGGCCGTGAATAAGAACCGGGAGCAGGGCTGACGACCGGATCTTTTCCGGTTCGTCCCACATCAGGTGGTTCCGGAATGACGGACGGTCCGGAGAAACCGAGGGCTTAATAATGGCAAATACCGTGAAGGTTTTTGGAACGTGTTGCTTGTTCATGTTGCTGACTGGGCTCGTCGTTCCAACGACGTCAGCGCTTACCCATAAAGGGATGAGCACCAAGGGTATTGTGAAGCCGAATCCGGAAAAAGATCCGGGGCTCTACTTCCTGATGGCGGAACAGGAGAAGGACAGCGGAGATCCCGAGTTGATGCTTCAGCATTTGCGTAAGGCTCTCACCCTGGATCCTTCTTCAGCCTATCTGTCAACACGAATGGGCCTCGTCCTGGCCCGCAAAAGGAAGCTGGCCGATGCGCTCATAATGGCCGGACTCGCATCGATCTTTGACCCGAAATATGATGAAGCCTATTCTCTGCTGGGCAAGATCTACTCAGTGACCCGCAATCATGACAAGGCCCTGGAATATTACACAAGGGCATTGCAACTCAAACCCGAGGACAGGAACCTCTACATCTTCATAGGCCATCTGCAAGTGGCCCGGAATCGCTTTGGTAAGGCGGAGAAGACCTTTCTCGAGATGATCGAACAGTTTCCGCGGGAGAAGCAAGGCTACTATTATCTTGGGAAGGTTTATGTTGAGAGCAAGCAATATGAAAAAGCGGTCGAAACCTTTGAGAAACTGCTGAAGAAACAAGGGGAAGGTTCCGCCCAGGCCCACGTGGAACTGGGAAACATCTACTTGCGTCTAAGAAAACTCTCCGAAGCGGAAGAGCATTTCAGGGAGTCGGTGAAACTTGATTCATTTAACATTGCAGCGCGGGTCAGCCTGGGGCAGACTCTTGCTGCTCAGAAGAAATATTCGGAAGCCCTGAAGGTCTTTGAAGAGCTTTCCAAGATGGCCCCGTCCAACCAGGCCTTCCGGATCAAGATGGCCCTTATTCTTGCCGAACAGAAGCAATATGAACGCGCCAAGGAAATCCTGGACGGTATCATTGAGACCAGACCCGGCTGGGACCAGGCCCGCTTTTACCGGGGAAGAGTACTCAAAGAGCAAGGTAGACTGGAAGAGGCGGAGGAAGAATTCTCACACATCAGGAAAGGCGCCCGTACTTACCTCAACTCCAGGATCTTGATGGCGTTGATGTTTTTCAGGAAGAAAGATTTCGCCAAAGCGATAAGGTATGTGGACCAGGCCGTAGAAGTGGCCCCCTCTGATCCTGATCTATACCATATCCGTGGTACTGTGCTCGAAGAGCTGACCAGATTCAATGAAGCCCTGGCAGCATATCGCAAGGCAGCGGAACTGGACGCGACGAACGTCAAACTTCACTACTCCCTCGGCAATGTGCTCGAAAAATCGGGTCGCCGTAGTGAAGGATTGAAACAGATGGAAGCCATACTTGCCGAGAATCCGGATGAAGCAGGCGCGCTGAATTTTGTCGGGTACACGCTGGTAGTGTCCGGTGGGGACCTTGAACGGGCGGAAAAACTCATACGTCGCGCATCTCAACTCAAGCCGGACGACGGCTATGTCATGGATTCTCTTGGCTGGGTTCTTTACAGAAAAGGTGCGGTTGATGAGTCGCTGGAGCAGCTGGAAAAGGCGGCCAAGATAGTTAAGACGGATCCGATTATTCTGGAACACCTGGGAGACGTGCTCACGGCAAAGGGCAAGAAAGAACAGGCAGCCCAGGCCTACCGACGATCTCTAGAGGTAAACCCCGAGAATATTGTTGTTCAGGGGAAGCTCCGCAAATTGGAGAAGGAACTCAATCGTGATGCAAAATGACTCCCCCGGGAGAGGCGATGAACCCTAGAAAAGCGCGCTCCACGGCAATCCCGTTCCTGACCATGATTGTCCTTTTCGTGCTTCAAACTCCGGCCGTTTGGGGCGCTGGGCCCCGAAGTGAAGCAGGGCCCGCGTATCCCGTATACTCAATACCCGCAAAGGTCCTGGAAAAGCCTTTTCGCTTTGCCGGCGAGTTGATACCCCTGGACCGTAAGGACGTACGAGATCGCATTCGATTCCATCTCAATTTCTTGCTTCTTGACGCGCGTAGCGTACTGACCGACTGGCTGATGACAAAAGGCCGTCGAGCCTGGATTTTTGACGAAATATTCGCCAAGCAAGGCATTCCCCAGGATTTTGTCCTGTTGGCGCCCGTCCTTTCCGGTCTGAAAGCAAGGAATTCGTCTCGAACCCCCGGGGTCGGCCCTTGGGCCCTGGATCGACTGTGCAGACCATCCGAGGGCGTACCCATGTCCAGGGATTCCTGGCACGATGACCGACGCGATCTCAATCTGTCCACCCGATGCTTTGCGGCCCGCCTTAAAGGACTCCGAAAGCAGCTGCCCGGGGCCGGCTGGCTCATGGCCACTGCGGCCTACGTTTCCTCCGCAAAGGAGATCCTCCAACGCATCAGGAGCTGGAACACCCAAGGATTTTGGGATCTTCAAATACCCAAGGAAGCCGAAGATCTGATCTGCCGGTGGATAGCCCTGGGAATAATTGATTCCAACAGGAAGGCCTTCGGACTCAGCTTCAAGGAGAAGCCCCCCTTGACATACGATCACGTGTCGGATCTCGTGCTCACCAAAGATCTACCGGTCGCGGAGATTGCCAGGGCCACGGGGTCTACTTCTCGCCGAATACTGGAACTCAATCCCAAGATAAAGGTCTCCAGCGGCAAGTTTCCCGCACGAATCAAGGGCCGAAGACTGATTCACAATCTGGCCGCGCCCAAAGGCAAAGGCTGGAAATTGGTCAAGAACCTTGAGAAAAGAGGCTATTTGGCCACCAGGAAAGGACGCTGATTCATGCAGACTTCCATGCCTCGAGACAGAGGCATAACCAGCAAACAGGTAAGCCCCCGGCTCTGGCGGGGGGCATTTAACTGAACGCTTGCCTTGCTGTTGAAGTTAGGCTTGACTCCATAGGCAAAAAGATTTAGAGTTTAATCGCATTTTTTGGGGCGAATTGCCGCCGGCCGCGATGTTCTTGACTACCCGGAGTTGAGGGAATGAAATGGACCGCTGGGATCCCATGCGAGACATGCTGAATTTTCATGAGAGAATGAATCGGCTCATAGAATGGGGATCTGAAGAAGCTGCAGTCAGGAGGCAATCCTCGTGGAACCCTCCGGTGGACATTCTGGAAACGCCCGATGATTACGTGTTCAGGGTGGAACTACCCGGAGTGGGCAAGGACAACATCAACATCCAAGTTGAAGGGTCCCTCTTGACAGTGTCCGGAAACCGATCTATGGAATCCGAATCCAGGATCGCCGTGTACCACAGTATTGAGCGAGTCCACGGGATATTTCGTAGGAATTTCAGGCTCCCCGGTGATGTCGATGTGGATAGGGTTGAGGCCCGGTATATTGACGGAGTGCTGGACCTCAGACTTCCCAAGGCCGAAAAGACCAGACGAGGAGCAGTGACAATAGTTTGTTTGGGTTGAGCTGGGATGAACGCGTCCGATTGTCGGCTTGAAGAATCCGTTGGTTGAGAAAGGCATCCGTACTTGGAGCCGACTCCTTGATTCTTTCAGGTGATCCATTCCGTTTCAGGGAAAAGTGACTCCCTTGACGGGAGAAGGGCGGCACGGGTGACTTGCTTGGCACCGTGAGGATGATTACGTGTTACGTGAAACCGGGCTCTTTGCGGAGCTGATTGAAGGATTTGCCGCCTGTGATGCGAGCAATCATGCCAAAATATTTGAGAATTCGAGACCAAGGTGAGGCAACGGAGTAGAACAATGGAAGAATCCGAAGAACCGAAAGAGGGATTCAAAGTAAGCGATAAAAGACGTTTCACAAACGAAGGACAGACCAAGGAAGAGGAAGGCGTACCCAGAACTGACACCGCGGAACAGGAACCGCCGGAAAAACCGGCGGAACCGGAAATCGAAGCGGAAACAAAAGTTGATGAACCCGAGACAGAACCGCCGCCTATGAGCTTTTCCACGTTTGTCATCAGCCTCGCAAGTACAGCGTTGTTCCACATGGGCATGCTCAGGGCGCCCGACGATTCGAGTGAAGTTCAGAAAGACCTGCCGGGAGCGCGTCAGATCATAGACATACTGACAATGCTCGAGGAAAAAACCGGCGGCAACCTCGATGAAGAGGAAACAAAGATTCTGAGCGAAACCCTGTACCAAGTGAGAATGGCCTATGTGGAGGCGTCCAAGTAGGCGCCCCTTTGCCGCGCCCGTGGGGCGATGGATACTGAAATGCCGGCAACAAGCCGGCCCCGGGAATGGGAGTCAAGGCCTTTCCCTGGTGACAGAACAGCCAACAGGAATAGATGAACCTGGTAGAGGAGTAGACTAATGTCTCGTGTCTGTGAAATATGCGGAAAGCGACCTCTGAGAGGATACAATGTCAGTCACGCTCATAACCGAACAAAGAAGGTATCCAATCCCAACCTGCAGAAGGTCAGGATCGTCGAGAAGTCCGGGCGGGTCAAGAGGGCCAAGGTCTGCACCCGTTGCATTCGGTCCAACAAGATCACCAAAGCGCCCTGAGTCGGGTGCGACCGGTGGGACAGGACCCCCGGCCACGCAGGATCCTTTGATTAGTCATGGAGCACGCCTCTGAAGGCGTGCTTGACGTTTTCTCGGGCATCTTCTCATGGGCAGGTTCATGCCCGGGAAAGGCGCAACGAAACATAAGAATGTCCGTAAAGTCGCGGGTCCCGTGCGTAACGGGCGTTGCATGCTGCGCGCTCTTGGATAGTGGGTCCAAGAGGGAACTCGGAGGATTTCCCAGTCCATCCATTTTCATAGGAACTACCATGCATTGAAAGGCATAACGAAGCATGAAAGTCCTTCCCCTCATTCCCGGGCTCTGCCTGGGAATGCACACCGGTCCCGCGTTTTTGCGCGGGACCCGTCCCCAACCTTGAGGCCGTCGCCTCAGCGAAGAAGCGCAGAGATGCCCACAACGCTACATAGTGAATTTGCCGAAGGATACGCAAAGTGCGAAGACATGACCAGGAGGTAAGAGAAAGGTCTGAAATAGAGTCGATACTCAAACAGGCTGAGGTCTGTAGGATCGGCATGATTGACAGCGATTACCCGTACGTGGTTCCTGTCAGTTTCGGGTACGCGGAGAACCTTCTTTACGTTCATTCGTCGCAATTCGGCAAGAAAATAGATATCATAAAACAAAACAACAAGGTCTGTTTTGAAGTGGACGTTGACGTTGAAATGGTCGAAGCCGACATCGCGTGCAAGTGGACCGTCAAATACCGCAGCGTGATCGGATTCGGGAAGGCCTACATGGTTGATGATCCGGACGAAAAGACAAAAGCCCTCAACGTCATTATGGAACACTACTCGGGCACGTCGTCCCACGAATACCACGAAGCCCTTCTCGGCCGTGCCGCAATAATCAGAATCGAAATCGAGAGCATGACAGGTAAGAGATCCAGGGAAGCTCAAGGGTAAAGAATTGCGGGGAGGGGCAAACTCCCACGGGACAAAGGCCCTCGTATTCCTTCTTCCAAAACTCTCAGAAGGTTTTGCTTGCCCAGCGGTAGATTCTTTCTGCGGCTCTGAAGTGTCGGCGGGTGTTGAGGACAACCACGGTATAGTCTTGCTTGTCGTCTTTGAACAGGGCCACGATGCACTTGCCGGCTGTATCGGTATAGCCCGTCTTGGCCCCTGCTACGGGGAGTTTCCTGAGCAACAATTTGTCGTTGGTGGCCAACTTGTAGGTCCGCGGTCTTTTGTTGAGCGTCCTGATAGTGTGCTTCTTCTTCCTAGAGATTCTTCGGATCAGGGGGTATCTGAACGCATGTTGGGCGATTGTAGCCACGTCCTGGGCTGAGGCGAGATTGGGCTTTCGTACTATGAGATTGCGTCCTCCTTTTCTTCCGACGCTTATCTTCATGTCGAGACCGCTCGGGGTCAGAATCCTGGTCTTGGTGGCCCCTATTTGCCTGGCTCGTCGATTCATTTCACTGATGAACCCGGCTCGACCTCCTCTGGGATAAGCCCTGGCAAGGACCTCAGCGCAATCGTTTCCCGATTCGATGAGGAGCCCGTGAAGAATATCCCCTACTGTGAGCAGATCCTTCGATCGCAATCCCACTCGATGGCGTGGAACTCTTCGGATGTCTTTCGGGACCCGCAGAACCCTACTCAAGTTCATTCTATCTATTACGACCATCGCGGTCAGGAGTTTGGTGATGCTCGCGATCGGCAGCGGCTCTTTGATGTTGCGAGCTATCACTACCCTGTTTCGTTTGTTGTCCACGCAGAAGACCGCCTTGGCTCGGACGCGAGGTTCACGGATAGCGCGGCGTCGCTTCCGACCGCGAACAGCCACGGGGCCGCCCAAGAGTTGGTCCAAAGAACTGGGAATGGGCTGGAAGCCTATGTTTCCTTTGCGCTTGGGGGCTCTGGACGCTACCGTCGGACCCGATCGCGGGGCATGCTCATTGGTGGCCGCCGGCGGGCGCGGGGGTCTGAGGTGCATGAGTCTCCCCATATCCGTGGAGCGACTCATGGGAACATATCTTGCCGACGATGGCGCGGAGGATGGCACGGCACGGGGCGACTGAGCGGGCTTAACATGGTTTCGGTTTATCCGGCGCAGCGGAAGAACGAATTTCCCGCTCGTGATCCTTTCGAGTATGTCCATTGTGGGCCGAGCTGAGCGGACCGGCTCGATGGCTCGCGCGGAACCCGACGTGAGCACCAGTATTGCAGGGATTAATAAAATAAGCCTCGCGGTCAATGAGGTCCCTCCGTTCCTTTCTTCCTTACCCGGAAACCATGCCGGCGATGAAGTGTTACCTCACATAATGATCGTAATCCAGGAAATTCATTTGCTAAACCATGAGGAAACTCACCACAACCACATGTTACTAAAAATACACGAGAAATGAGCGATTGTCAAGTGAAAGCAGTACCCGGTAGTAACCCTTCAGTTTCGGGGGGCAGATCCTCTCATTGCGTGTGTCATTGCGAGGAGTGAAACGACGAAGCAATCCCCATACCCGGCGCACAGGAGATTGCTTCGCTGCGCTCGCAATGACATTCTGCCATTGCCCCCCCCGTAAATGAATGGTTATACCAATGCGCGGTCAAACAAGTGATAAAGAGCACTGCTGGGCAAGCCGGCAGTGGCACCCAAGAAACCGATCTCACTCTCTTGATTGCGCATTGGTATTACACCCGGCATTCTCCGGGGTGGTTTGTTCCAATCGGTCTTCGGTCATATTCGCCATGGTTCATGCACACCTGTAGGGGCAACCCCCGGGGGTTGCCCTCTCATGTTCGGATTTTTACGGTCCATTTCCCATTGTATGGGATTGTTGATGATGTATTCCCGTATTCGGTTCAATTCGTTTTCATTGCGGATGATATGTTCGTAGTAATTGCGTTGCCGGAATTTCCGACCGGGGGTGCAGCGTGTTTCATTAATGCGTTTGGTTACCGCGGATTTGAATCCGCGAATTATGGCGCCAATGGTTTGCGATGGTGAACGCAGTTTCGATGATTGGGGTAGGGTAGGGGCGTATTGCAATACGCCCCTACTTCTCCGAATCCGGGACGTGTATATCGGGGGCAAAATAGGGTTTTTCGCAGAGGGGCCGCCTGTCGAGCGATGGTGAACATAGGTTCCATGGTAGCCGTTCACCGTGAACCGTACAACCTCCCGGAATTACGCATGGGGGAGGTTTGGAGGGGGAGCTACTGGGCGTAGGGCCAATTTGCGAGCCGGTTGGTGTGGGAGCTTCATTTGTGGTCCGTAGCGGCCTGCCGGGAGTGGGAGCTTCGAGAAAGGTTTTGGGCTTATGCATTGCACGGGGACACGGGAATACCGAGGGATGGGCCCACTTGGTCGAAGAACGGATATATCGTGGAGAACCTATTGACACCACGTCGAGTGGACCCTCCATTCTCACCGGGCGCAGAACCGCTTCAAGCCCGGTGAACCATTACGTTCCATATATCCGGCGCTATCAGCCTGTGCCGTTGAATCGGTTGGGCACTGCGCCTTGGAAGCATTCCGGTTCCGGGGAGAAGTCCTTCTCTATCATTGCGTAGGCGCTATGATTGTGGATTGATTCGAAATTTTCCGCTTCAATGCGATACCAGGGGAAATTGTCGGTTTCCCGCAGTCGTGCAACAGCGGCGCGCACAACATCCTCAACGAACATGGGGTTTTCGTAAGCTCTTTCAGTGACGAATTTCTCATCGGGCCGCTTGAGTATGGAATAGATTTCGGAGCTGACTGAGGACTCCACAATCTCGATGATCTCCTCTATCCAGAAGAATTTCTCGAATCTGAGTTGCACACGCACCAGCCCTCGCTGATTGTGAGCGCCGTATTCGGATATCTCTTTGGAACAGGGGCAAACCGTGGTCACCGGAACCTCGACTCCTACGAGCAGGTCAAATTGGTCCGAGAGGCTGCCCCTCATGAAGCAAGTGTACGACATCAGCCCCGGTGTATCGGTCACCGGCGCCTTCTTTTCCATGAAATATGGAAACTCCACATTCATGTGAGCGCTCTGGGCATCGAGTTTGGCTTTGATCTTTTCCAGTATGTCCTGGAATTTCTCCATGGATATTTCTCCACGGAATTCGTTGAGAACCTCTATGAATCTGCTCATGTGGGTTCCCTTGAAATCATGGGGCAGATTGACGAAAAGGTCGAAAACACCGACCGTGTGCTGCCGTCCTTTTTCTCTATCCTTTACGCCTATGGGGTACCGCAAGCCCTTGACTCCCACCTTGTCTATGGGGATGTGGCGCTTGTCCGGGCTGCTCTGCATGTCGGGCATTGGTAAGGAGTTCACAGAGATTCTCCCTTTGTCAGGAAACTGATCAAAAACAGATCCACGCAGACAGGGGTCGTCAAGAAACGCGCGGCCCGCCGGACCCTGGCTCTCCCCGGGGGGACTATTCCGGAGTACGATCCTGCCTTAAGCTAACGCCCATGCCGGCCATAGGTCCGGTGGACTCAATCTCTCCCAAAGATCATCTAAGTATCTCTCACGTACGCGGCCCTGGAAGTAGCCGATTCCCAGACCGAAACGCTGTGCAAAATCCGGGCGAGATCACCCAGCCGGCCTGATATTTCTTCAAAGAGGAACGCGGCTATGTTCTCGGCGGACGGTTCCACTTTTCGGAACGGTTCAATGTCGTTGAGGTATTTATGGTCAAGCTTTTCCAAAACCTCGCCGGTGGCGCTCTTGAGATCACCGAAATCGATGACCATGCCTCCTTGGCCGGGTCTATCACCTCTTGCCGTGACCTGAACCTTGTAGTTATGACCGTGCAAGTGCTCGCACTTTCCCTCGTATTCTCTCAGTCGGTGCGCTGCTGAGAACCATGCCACAATTTCCACTTCGTACATCAGCGTCTCCAAACCAGCGAAACAGTCCATTAATCAAGAATGTTAGAAATTAAGTCAAACCGGTGATATCTGTCAAGGAAAATTGAAAAAGAGATTGACAAAACCCTCACTCCGAGACTATATGCAAACGTGTCGGCCCGGAAACCGCGTCCCTGTCGCGTCTCATCCGGGGATCGCCACAAGGAGTCAGTGGATGCCGCGTTTCCGCTTTGGGATGGTTGTCATCATATCACATTTCTGTATCTGGCTGTTAGTCCCACATTTGTCCCACACTGCGGAAAATGTGACCCTCCGCCGGGCCACCACTCGGCCTTCCACGGCCAACGTGTTGAAACACCGGTCAGTTCGGACGGGCCCTGTCAGGTCCCCAAAGACCGCTGACCACGTGGGATTGGCGCCCCTGCCCTACAGGCCTGCAACCCGTGTGGATTCGCAAAATCAGTCCCCGGGACTACAACGAAGCCTTCCAGACATAAGAGGCCTTATCAGAGACGTCAACCAATCTGTGGTGTCCATCAGAATGCTCGACGGCGGAAAGTCGTGGACTCTGGGAACTCTGGGATTCAGACAGAATTCAGCGGCCAAACCCACGGGGTACGGGGCCGGATTCATAGTATCCCGCGACGGTCTCATTGTCACCAATGAGCACGTGTTGCGCAGCGGCTCGGGCATCGAAGTGGAACTTCTGGGCGGTCGCAAGTACATGGCCAAGGTCCTGTTCAAGGACAGTAAGAACGACCTGGCATTGCTGCGCGTACAAGCAGCCGGCAACCTCCAGCCCGTGAGGTTGGGAAACTCGGATAGCGTTGAACTTGGGGAGTGGGTCATAGGCATAGGAAATCCCTACGGTATCGGCCAATCGATCATGATCGGCATTGTGAGCGCCAAGAGCAGAAAGATTCCCGGGTCCGGATATCCCCCTCTGATTCAAATAGATGCGGCAATGAACCTCGGAAATTCGGGTGGCCCCCTGTTCAATATGAAGGGTGAAGTCATAGGCGTTAACACGATTCTGCTATGGAAAAGCCAGGGAATCGGATTCGCCACCCCGAGCAATGTGGCCAAGAGTTTCCTTTACCGCAGGACCAGTCGTCCTGTTAGATCGGCTTCAGCCCCACACCTTGGGCCGCTCGGTCCGGTTTCCGACCAACCTCGCACTATGCGAGAGCCGTTCAATGCGCTTGATCCACCCTGGAAGCTCCGGCGCTGATGCCGTGACTTTCTCGCCCCAGACAAATTCCTGACAGAGGAACACATGCCCGCAAGCAAGGCTGACAAGACAAAGAAGCTTAAGGAAAAGCTCGCTCTGAGCCCAGCGCTCGTGTGGGACAAACTGACCGCGAAGGAAAAGAAGGAGGCTTTTGCCTACGCCGACGGGTACCGGCGGTTCCTGGATCAGGGCCGCTCCGAGCGACTCGCGGTGGCCGCGTTCATGAACAGGGCCAAGGCCGAAGGCTTCGTGGACCTCAGCGGCCGCGAGAAGGGCCGCTCAAGGTTCTTTCAACTAATGCGAGGAAAGCTGCTGGCTCTGGCCGCAATGGGCAAGAAACCCATGACCGAAGGAATCCGGCTGATAGCTTCCCACGTGGATTGCCCACGTTTGGATCTCAAACCAAATCCTCTTTACGAAGACACCGACCTGGCCTTGCTCAAAACCCACTATTACGGTGGCATCAAGAAATACCAATGGGTTGCCCGCCCTCTGGCAATGGTGGGCATCGTGATCCTACGCGACGGCAGCAGCGTTGACATAGAAATCGGATTGAACCCCGAAGACCCAATCCTGACCATACCCGATCTGCTGCCCCACCTGGGCAAGAAGCAGATGGAAAAAAAGGCCAACGAGTTCATACCTGCCGAGAACCTGAATGTGCTGGTGGGCGGTCTACCGTACAAGGACGAGGAAGCCGATCAGAGGGTTAAGCTGGCCGTCCTGGAGCTTCTGCACGACCGATACAAGATAACCGAAGAGGATTTCACCAGCGCGGAAATTCAGATGGTTCCGGCTGATCCCGCCAGAGACGCGGGGTTGGACGGATCCTTCATAGCCGCGTACGGGCAGGATGACCGAGTGTGCGCTTACACATCCTTCACCGCCATGTTGGAAACAGCAACGCTGGAACACACCGCAATCGCCGTGTTCTACGACAAAGAGGAAATCGGCAGCGAAGGCAACACAGGCGCCAAAACCCGGTTCCTCGAGATGTTCCTCATGGACCTCATGGAAAAGTCCGGGATTGAGCCCACTTCCCGCAACCTCAACAAGGTTTTCTTCAATGCCAAGGCCATGTCCGCTGATGTAAATGTCGCGCTGGACCCCACTTACCCCGAAGTATTTGAAAGGACCAACGCGTGCAAGGTCGGCTATGGAGTGACCCTGGAAAAGCACAGCGGCCATGGCGGCAAGTACATGGCCTCCGACGCTCACGCGGAATATGTTGGATGGGTCCGCAAGCTCTGCAATGACAACAATATCGTGTGGCAAACCGGGGGACACGGCAAAGTGGATGAAGGCGGCGGCGGAACCGTTGCAAAATTCCTCGCAAAGACAGGAATGGAGATCATCGACATCGGCCCTCCTGTGCTGGGAATGCACTCCCCCCTGGAGGTCACCTCCAAGGCCGATGTTTGGATGTGCAACAAAGCCTTCAAGGTCTTTTTCAACAGCTAGGATTTCACCACAGTAGTTCTCGAAAGTTAGGCGACTCCCGGAAGAGCCGGGGGCTTGACTGTTTTCCGGTTATGACGGATGCCGAGATTGCTTCGTCGTTTCATACCAATGCGCTTTCAAAGAGGGAACCTATGGCTCAAAGCCGGAAGGGAGAAATCCCCCCTGCCCCCCTTTGAAAAAGGGGGGTTAGGGGGGATTTTGAGACTCGGTCCCTCACCTGTACTGTACTTCTTTGAACGCAACTTGGCATCACTCCTCGCAATGACGGGATGGTAGGTGGCATTACGAGGCGTAATACCAGTGCGCGATCAAAACAGGAACATAGGAACCTACATGCCTGAAATCACAGGCACAACGAAGCATAAAAGACCTTTCCGTTGTTCACTGGTCCGTGGCTTCGCCACGGACAGGGTAATCCAATGAGCGCGCACGCTGCGCATGGACTTGGAGGGGAGGCCCTAGCCGGGCAAGCATTTCAACGTCATGCTACCGACAGTTGTCATGCACGTAAGCTGTCCGGGGCCCGCTCAATCGCCCCACGCGTACTGCGCGACCCTCCAAACCACCCCATACGTAGACCCGCAAAGGTGTGGTTTCTTCACTGGACTTTCAGGTAAACCCCGCGGCAGAGAAGCCACGATGATTCACTATGCTGAACACACGGCTGTTCGTGACGCCCCAAGATGTGTCGCGCAAAGAAATAAATGCTTTGAATAGTAGATGGCTTAAAAATCACTTCCGGATGTACTTGACGCACGTGCCCTGTTCGGTATAATGACTTTTGGTGCATTTGGGTCCGACGCGGAACCTTCCGGCCCATTTTTTCATTGTGGCTTACGGTCGATTTGGGTAAAAAGACTTGGGTATCAAAGATTTTAGTCGCCGCCCTCCACTAAGTATCGCGTTACCCCGAAAAGCCGTTGAGAACACGCAAAGTTGGACGCGGCGAAGTACCTGCTCGGGACGAAACCGGAGATATTTCCGTTTTTCTGACGCTCAAACTTTTTTGGCTCTTGTGCGCGGTTCCGGGGTCTATCCACGGGAGCACGTGAGGAGTCGAGGCTGATTCCAGAAACCAAGGAGGAGACAAGATGTCATTGGAATGGTTAGCACGAGACGACAGCCGGAAGGATCACATTCTTATCGGATCGGAGCACTGGGGGACCGAGGCTCCGTGTACGGTTTACGAAAAGAAACCCCTGGTGGATCCAAAGGGAAACGAAGTTCCGGGACTCTATGTCGCATGGATCCGGCTCAACAATCCCAATCAGTACAATTCCTATACGACTGAGATGGTCAAGGGCGTGATCGCGGGCTTCAGCGCGGCGAGCCAGGACCGGACCGTCGTAGCGACCGTGTTCACCGGCACGGGCGACAAGGCCTTCTGTACCGGCGGGAACACCAAGGAATATGCTGAGTATTATTCCAAGCGGCCCCACGAGTACGGGGAGTACATGGACCTGTTCAACGGCATGGTCGATGCAATTCTGAATTGCAAGAAACCAGTCATCTGTCGGGTGAACGGCATGAGAGTCGCGGGAGGCCAAGAGATCGGCATGGCCTGCGACATAGCCGTTTCCAGCGATTTGGCCATATTCGGCCAGGCCGGCGCACGCCACGGTTCCAGTCCTGATGGCGGTTCCACGGACTTCCTGCCCTGGTTCCTCAGCATGGAAGACGCCATGTGGAACTGCATCAGCTGCGAAATGTGGAGCGCGTACAAAATGAAGGCCAAGAACCTGATCTCCAAGGCGGTCCCTGTGCTCAAGCAAGGTGACAAGTTTGTCCGCAACCCGCTCATCATTACGGATGAGTACGTGAGGGACGGCGAGATCGTCTATGGCGAGTTCAAGAGAGGCGATGACGCCAAGGCCGGCAAAGCCCTCATAAAGGAGCTTTCCACAGACTTCGAGCTTCTCGACAAGGAAGTCACCAGAATTATCTGGACTTACACCAATCTCTTCCCAGGCTGCCTGATCAAGGCCATCGACGGCATCCGCGCGAAGAAGAAATTCTTCTGGGATCAGTCCAAGCTTGCCAACCGTCACTGGCTCATGGCCAACATGGGATACGAGGCCTTCCTGGGCTTCAACGCGTTCAACAACAAGAAAGCCACGGGCAAGGATGTCATCGACTTTGTCAAATGGCGTCAGCTCATCGCTGAAGGGGCCCCCGCGGACGAAGAAGCATACGAGGCCGTACTTGCTCCACCGGCCAAGTAGTTGTACGGGTAAGCTCGCGGTGAAGTCGGCTTCACCTGTTTTGTAATCGGAATGGCGAGCCCTCATGTCGAAGCGTGAGGGCTCGACTATTATTGATTTGACCGTCCGCCTTTCTCGGGAGGGGTATCCATGGATTACAAGCTGATCAAGGACGAGAAACTCTTTGATGGAGCGGTTCGCAAGATCGTCCTGAACGCGCCGAAGGCCAATGTGATGGAAGCCGCTATGCTGGACGAAATCAACGCGGTCCTCGACGGTATGAGCAGTGACAAAGACGTGAAACTTATAGTCTTTGAGGGAGAAGGCAAGCACTTCTCTTTTGGGGCGAGCGTTCCTGAGCACACCAAGGAAAAGGCAGCGATGATGCTCGAGGCTTTCCACGGAATGTTCTACCGACTGGTGAACTTAGCCGTGCCCACCATGGCAGTTGTGAGAGGCCAATGCCTGGGAGGAGGAATGGAACTGGCCCTGTTCTGTAACTTCATTGTTGCTGACCAGACGGCCAAGTTCGGGCAGCCGGAAATGGTGCTGGGCGTTTTTCCGCCTCCCGCATCGGTTATGCTCGCCCGAAAGGTGGGGCAGGCAAATGCGGACGATATCGCCCTGACTGGTCGGTCCATAAGCGCCCGGGACGGCTACCGAATCGGTATGGTGAACGTGCTCGTGGAAGACGGAGAGGACGCCTGGGATGTGGCGCGCTCCTGGATTGAACAGCATCTTCTTCCGAAGAGCGCTTCCAGTTTGAGATTCGGCAATATGGCCGTTCGCATGGATTTCTTCCGCGCGATCAGAGAAGATCTTCCCAGAATGGAGGAGTTGTACATCAAAGAATTGATGGAATCCTTTGACGCCAACGAAGGCATTTCCGCGTTCCTGGAAAAGCGCAAACCCGAGTGGAAGAACGAATAGGCCCATGATGGCGCTGCTGGATTGCCTCTTGTTTCAGAGCGCGTTCCCATAAAAGTGGATGGACTGGGAAATCTTCGGAGTTCCGTCTTAGACCCACAATCCAAGAGGGCGTAGCATGCTACGCCCCTACAGCTGGACCCTGGCGACTTCCCGCCATTTTTTGTGCTTCGTTGTTGCTCTCTTGCGATGACAGTTTACCTGAAAGTCCCGTAAAAGAACCACCCCCATCCGGGTCAGCGTATGGGGTGGTTTGGAGGGTCGCGCAGTACGCGTGGGGCGATTGAGCGGGCCCCGGACAGCTTCCGTGACATGACAGCTGTGGTAACATGACGTTGAAATGCTTGCCCGGCTAGGGCCTCCCCTCCAAGTCCATGCGCATCGTGCGCTCTTCGCGTACCCTGTCCGAGGCGAAGCCACGGACCAGTGAACAATGGAAAGGACTTTCATACTTCGTTGTGCCTATGTTTCTAGGCATGTAACCAGACATGATCGGTGTTTGAAATGAAATACCTGATACTCGCTGCCAGGCTGCTCATCGGCGGTGTCTTCATTTATGCCGCGTTGACCAAGATTTCGGACCCCGCGGGTTTCGCGGCGGCTATCCGCAATTACACGGTACTGCCGCCGGCCGTCACCAATCTGTCGGCCCTTGTTCTCCCGTGGATCGAATTGATCGCCGGGGCTTTTCTTGTCCTGGGCATTATGACGCGACCGTCGGCCTTGCTCATCTCAGGCATGATGAGCGTATTTGTTGGGGCTCTGGTGTACGCGTATTCCGTCGGGTTGGACATCAATTGCGGGTGTTTCGGTGCCCCGGAGTCATCCGAGGGACGGATCACCATCCTCACGCTAATGCGTGACGTGGGCCTGTTTCTGGTGTCGTTGTTCGTTCTTTTCGGGGATCGAGGTCATCTCAGCGTGCGCAGCGGCATGGACCCGGGCGTCTGATACCAATGCGCTTTCAAAGAGGGAACATATGGCTCAAGTCCGGAAGGAAAAAATCCCCCCTGCCCTTTGCTAAAGGGGGGTGGTGCCGGTCCCCCCCTTTGAAAAAGGGGGTTAGGGGGATTTTGAGACTCGGTCCCTCACCTGTACACGGTACTGCTTTGAACGCAACTTGGTATAACCCACGAATCTCATCCGCTCCCCATCTGAATCTATTCGTCGTTTGAAGAATTCCTGTCTTGCGACATCAATCCGCTGGATGGGGGCCTGTCTCCCACAGGAGCGCGGCCTCCCTTGTCGAAGATTTTGCGCCGCTTTCGGTAAAGGCATGTTCTATACAGGGTTCTCTCACCACGGAGCCTGAGAACCATGCGCTGGTTCGGACAGCGACCCTCATTATCCGCCTCGCAGCTTTTGCCCTTTCCCTTGTCCGGGCATGGCTCTACGATTTCCACCACGCGCCACAACTCACCCGGTTCACAGTATCGGTCCGAGAGCTCGTCAAACCCACCTGAAAACCTGATGCCCACAAGGTTCTGAATCGTCGCGCCTACCTTTAACCCCTTGAAAATCGTGATCCGAATTTCGCAATGAGGGCAAAGGATATACGATCTGCCAACAGGCACATCCCGGGCAGGGAGCTTTGATACGGTTCCGCATACGTGGCAGGTTACATCCATGACACCTTACCTAAGGGTACAACACGCCGGCAGGACGAGCAATCCTTTTCCGAACTCCTGCATGGGAAGCAGTTTTTGTCAGCCTGGACAGCTCTGTCAACGTTGTTTTATCATGCTGAAGACTCTTGGGCATCACAGTGCAGAGTAAGAGTCGGGGCTCAAAGGTATCCGTTCACCGTGAACCATTACGCTTAAAGAAAAAGTGCCGCGGCGCTCGACCGAGCGACCTACCTGCGGTACGGTCAAGTCGGTTTCGCGGCCACAGGCCTCGGCTGCGGAGGCTCCGGTGGGGCTTGAATCGCAGGCGCGGGGGCTGGCTTGACCGCTTGAGGCGGCGAATCTGAAGCTGCCGGCTGATTCGTGTCCTTACAGTCACCGGGCTGTGTGGTCTGAGAACAGGGAACAACCGGGTCAAGGGACCGCTGTGGCGATCCGTCGTCATCATCGGTACCCACCTGCTCTCTGATCTTCCTCATGCGACTTATCAAGTCGTTGGTACCTCTAATCTGTGACCGTACCTCCGCTGCGATGCTCCTCATCATTTCCCTGCGTTGTTGCCTGGTTCGGGCCATGGCTTCCACGGTCTCGGCAATCTGATCTCGCAGGCTCTCCTCAAACCGATTGAGTTTCTCAACCTGGATCGCCAGGTTTTCTTCGGAAATCCGCAGCTGTTCAGTCACTCGCAGCCGGGCCAGCGTCATCTTTGTCTCGGCTTCGTCTCGGGCCCTCTTAATCCGCTCGATCTGACTGTCGATCTGGTCCTTTATCAGCGATATCTCCCCACCTAAAGACACCGTGTCCGACGCGCCTGAGAGCGTTGCCGCCAATGCTACAATCAAAAGGATGGAACCGGTTACTGCGATGCCTTTCATGTCTCCGTCTCCGCGAAAAGGTATTGCGATAGAGCACGCCAATCCCAAGTCAGTTGTATCTATATCATATATAACAAGATGTTACAAACAGAATCTAGAATTACCTTGAAGATAGTGGATAACGATCAGCCGGTACAGCGAATACGCAAAGAACCAAAGGAAAGACCGACCCGAGGCACCGGATCACCTATCCGTGGTTGTGAGCGCGATAGCGGGTTCGATGATGAAGTCTTCCACCACGGATCGGTAGGGGCCGAATTCCGGGTAGCGCGCAATATTGCGAGCCACGTACGCGCGGGTCCGTGGTATGGAGGACAGGTAGCGCGTGGAACCGCGAATGGTGGACTGGTACCCGAAAGTCCCAAGGGCCTTGATGTTTCGTTGCAGACACATCACGTCAAACACGTATCGGAACATGTCCGCTGAAACTCGGTCCGACGAACGCGCTCCATCCAAGTACCGGTAGAGCATTTCGTCGACAAGTTTCTCGGGCAGAGTCACGTACGAGTCTCGGAGCAGGGAAGCCAGGTCATATTGTGCGGGTCCCATTCGGGCATCCTGGAAATCGATCATGAAAAGGCGTTTGTTGTGCAGTATCAGGTTTCTGGAATGGAAGTCCCGGTGGGTGAAGAAGCGTGGCTCGGACCCGAGCATGGAGCAGATGCCGGTGAAAAACTGTTCCAGCGAGGTGAGCGCCTCAGTGGACGGCGTCATCCCGCACATTCCTTGGACGAAGTGCATTAGGAAAAAACGCATCTCCTCCATCAGCTTTGCCTGATCGAAAGCCAGATCAAAAGCGCAGCATCCACTGTTCAGCCCATCGGTGGCATGGCGCACGGTCAGGAGCAGGTCCACGGCCTGTTCGTATAAATGTCGCGCCGGCTCGATTCCGATGCGGTCCACGACTGTTTCGAGCAAGTCATCACCAAGGTCTTCCAACACGATAATACCTTGCTCGGCATCGTGATAATGGATGCGTGGAATCGCGAATCCCAGGTCTTTCAAGAAACCATGAACATCGAGAAACTGGGCCTCCTCGTTTTGTCCGGGATTCTGCTGTACCATGAAGATCTTCGTAGTTTGGTCCGAATAAAAAGTTCTAAAGTAGGCGCGAGTGGACGCGTCCCCGGCAAGCGGTACGATTCGCGAGGGAGGCTCGTCTCCATGTTTGATGGATTCCAGTCGGCTGCGCAGTTTCTGGTCACGGTCATTCAAGGGGAATTTCTCCATTGCACGTAATGATTTTGGCGTTGCACTCTCGATCTATGATCATGTCTGATCCTATAATGCAGTTGCGAACACTTGCCCCGCGTTTCAGCTCGACCCTTTCCCAGAGTACGGCATTTTCCACAAGCGTATCTTCCGCCAGCATGCACCCTGTTTCAATTGAAGCGTGCGGCCCCAACTTTGCCGCGGGATGCGGTCGCGCGCCGGGCGAGACGTACGTCGGCGGATTTCCGCCCGAGAGTCTGAGCAGGTCCCTGTGTGCGCGCAAATACCTAGCGGGATCGCCCAGGTCATTCCAGTACCCTTCAACCGGGAATCCGTAGATCCTTTTCCCGGTGCGCAAGGCTTCCGGGTAGACCTGGTCGTTTATCTCGTAGAATCTCCCCAACGGAATAAAATCGAAGATCTCCGCGTCCAGGATGTGAATTCCGGTAAAGACATACGCGGCGGGAGTCGGTTCGCTTCCGGTGGAGAGCCCCTTGAAGTTGTGCAGCCGGCCATGTTTGTCGATTCTCACGGGGAAGTGCTCAAAGGGCGGTGTTTGCGGGCAGAGGATCAAGGTTGCCAGGGCATCGCGCTCAGCGTGGAATGCCAGGGCCTCGTGCAGGGAAAAATCCGCGACAATGTCTGCGTTGGCCATGACAAAGGTTTCATCATGGAAAAAGGATTCATTGTTTTTCAGACCACCTGCGGTTCCGAGAATCTCGGGTTCATACGAGAAGGACACGTTGAAATGTGAACACGCCGGTGATTGGAAGATCCGTTCGATGGTGTCCGGAAGGTGATGAAGGTTCAGACGGAAATCGGCTACGCCGTAGTCCGAGAGCATTTCCAGGAGCCTTATGACAAGGGGCTTCCCAAGAAGCGGCACAGCCGGCTTCGCTCGTTCCAGGGTAAGCGGACGCAACCTGGTTCCCAGGCCTGCAGCGAGGATCATGGCCTTCATGGAGGGTCTCTGCGCGTTAGAATGCTTGCCCGTTCCTCATGACGTTGGAGCGCGAGATCGACCAATTTGTCAATGAGTTCCCCGTAGGGGATGCCGCTCTCCTCCCACAATTTAGGATACATGCTGATTGACGTGAACCCAGGCAAGGTATTGATTTCATTGATAACTATCCGGTCGTCCGGAGTGAGGAACATATCTACCCGCGCCAAACCTGAGCCATCCACGGTTTGGAACGCGGTCACCGCGTATGCACGCGCGAGATCTACAATTCGTGGTGGAAGATCCGCAGGGATGATCAATTCCGCGGTGTCGTCAAGGTATTTTTCATCATAGTCGTAGAAATCGGACTTGGAAACGATTTCTCCCGGAACACTCGCGCTCACTTCATCGTTGCCCATCACGCCGACTTCAAGCTCTCGGCCGGGAATCCCGTCCTCCACGAGGATTTTGCGATCATAGGACGCGGCCAGTTCCACTGCGGCCTCGAATTCCACCACGTTGGTCACACGGCTGATTCCCACTGAAGAACCCAGATTCGCGGGCTTTACGAAAAGCGGGAATTCGCTCTTCTCAAGTCTTTCAAGTATGTTGCCGCGGTGCTCCTTCCAGTAGCTGCGCAAAAACCAGAAAAACGGGCCTACTTCCAACCCTGCATCGCGGAACGCGCTCTTGACTATCACCTTGTCCATTCCCATTGAGGACGCCAACACTCCGCAGCCCACATAGGGAAGATTAGCCAGGTCGAATAAACCCTGAAGCGTCCCATCCTCTCCATAGGTGCCGTGAATGACAGGGAACACCGCGTCTACTTCCAGGGGTTCCATCCGCTCCCCCGCGGCGATGAGCAAGAACCCCTTGTGAGCTGGATCGGGTGACAGAACGATCCGATCCGATTCGTCCAGCGCAGGTTCCGGATCGAAAGACGCAGCCTCCGGGGGCCGTCGGTACGAGGCGCCTTCTTTGGTCATGAGGATGGGCATGAGATGGTACCGTGTTTTGTCCGCGGCTTCGAATATGGACCGCGCGGAGCGAAGGGATACTTCATGTTCCGCGGAGCGTCCTCCGAAAATCAATGCCAGCTTGAGTCTGCCTTCTGTCATGGGACCTCCTGAGTGTCCATTCCGTCAGCGCCCGGGGGCAATCTCGGCGCCAGTGTTCTGAATTCCGCGGTCACGGGACCATGGCCCGAGGAACTTATGCCCACCGGTACCCTGTCACCTTTGGGTGCATATCATATAGAGGTGGCGGTGTTCAAGGCTGCGCGAGGGCAACCTTGTTGAAAAGATGGGCCGATTATGACATTATTGACACAATCGACCCGATCCGAGTTTCGTCAATCCACTTCGTATGAAAGTCCCGTGGAAGAACCTCCCCTCTTCGGGTCTACGCATGGGGTGGTTTGGAACGGAAAAGACTTTCATAGTTCGTTGTCGCTTTCTTGCGATCGTAGTTGGTGTGGGGGTCCGGCTTTTCATCAGACCGGGCGCGTTTCCGTTTATCTTTATGGTTTTGTCAACCATCATACGAACGTAAGGAGATCCGAAGATGCCCCTTGCAATCAGGTCCAAGGTCTGGATTGAAAACGAAGATGGAAAACTGATCATCGGTACAGGCCGCGTGCGAATTCTGCAAGCCATACGTGAAGTGGGTTCCATGAACAAGGCGGCCCAGAAGCTGAATCAGCCTTTCAGAGCGGTTTGGGGCAAGATCAAGGCCACTGAAGAACGTTGCGGGTTCAAACTGGTGAAGAGAACCCAGACCGGTTCAGCGCTGACAGATGAAGGTCTGCAACTCCTTATGCGATACATTGATCTTCACCAACGGTGCGAAGCCTTTGCGGATCTCCAGTTTCGCGATCTGTTTCGTGACATTCAGTCCCAAACCGGATCCCGTAACGGGGACCATGCCTGATGATTTGAGGCGCAACGAAACATAAAAGTCTCTTCCACTGTTCAGTAGTCCGTGGCTTCGCCTCATACGTAGACCCGATCGCTGTGCTCAAGACAAAGGGACTTTTATAGGAAGGACAATTCAAACCGCTCATGAACAGGGAAGACCCCATACCTGACCCGACGGTCGATATTCAAGCCCGCCGATACAACAAGGGCAGCCTCGAAGACAAACGCATATTTCTTGCCCGGGAAGTTCCTTACACCCTTTTTGTCAATGATGAGGAGATTCTTTCGATGTCCACGCTTCCTTCTAATCTGAAGGATCTCTTCGTTGGCTTTCTGGTTTCAGAAGGTGTTCTGTACTCACCTGACGAGATATCGCACAGCCTGGTTGACCACGCGAACAAGCTTGTCAGCTTGGAAGTGAATGTTCCCGAAGATCGGCTGGAAAGGCTCCAACGAAAGGGAATGCTGACCTCCGGCTGCGCAGGAGGCATGGTGTTTTCCGTGGAGGCCGACTCCATTCCGGGTGACCCGGATCGAGAGCCCATGAAGTTGAAGTGCTCCTCAGTTATCGGCCGAATGAGGGAATTGGACACCTATCACGGCATCTACAGACTCACCCGGGGAGTGCATGCGGCCGCGGCCGCTGATTCCGCGAAGACCCTGATCACCCTGGAAGATCTGGGGCGTCACAACGCGGTGGACAAAATAGTCGGCCATTGCTTTCTCAATCGCATGGAAACAAGTGACAAGCTGCTTCTGACAACAGGACGGATCACTTCAGAGCTTCTGATCAAAGCCACGCGGAGCCGATTCCCGGTGATAATCTCCAGATCCAGCGCCAGCGCAATGGCGGCCGCGCTGGCGGAGCAGTGCAGTGTAGACCTGGTGACTTACGTCAGGGCCGAGCGGTTCAACTATTTTCCCTTCGGCGGGGTGGACCTCATAGAGGATTAGGGGGCAGAGGCTCCGGAACGCACGGAAATCTGTTTAGGATTCCGGCCCGCGGTTTTCAATGAACCGTTGACACCATACGGCTGTCTGATAAAATGGAGACTAAGGGGAGAGGCTCAGCCGATTCCCACAGGAAGTCCATGTTGCGCGGACCTGAGAGCCGCATACTGAGAACCTTAGGGTTCCGAGAGAGCGCATGGACTTTTCCTATTTCTGAGTCGGATAGAAATTCGTGAGTCTACAGCCGTAAAAACCAGGCGCTATCTCAGCATCACGCAAGACGCAATCCTTGACCGCAGACCTAGGGCGAACCTTACAAACGGGAAAACCCGGACCGAAGAAGAAGCGTCTTCTGAGTTAAGGATGGTGTACCAGAAACTCATAAGCTGTTGCAATAGTTAGGCGTTTTGGGGGAGGGGCTTGGGCATATGCGTTAACTTAGGATGGTTGGCTTGAATATTCCGGAGGAATATTTGATAGTAGCCCGGCGATTCATCGCCGGGTATGAGCGTCATTAGCACGGATCTAGTCCCGGAGGGACGGCTGAATTCAGACAAGCAAGGGAGGAATTTCAGTCGTCCCTCCGGGACTCATGGGTCCTTGTATTTCCACGAGAAACCGGCAATGAATTGCCGGCCTACTATCTCAGCGTCCCTCCGGGACACATCGGATTCCAGCGATAAGTTAACGCATATGGGGGTCTGGGGAGGGCCTTTTTGCAAAAAGGCCCTCCCCAGCATACTCTTCAAACTCTTCTAGGTTTTGCAACCACTTCTAAGCAGTCTCTATCCGCGGATGGTCCCGTAACAGGTCCCAGATTCTGGTCTTCTGTTCCTCTTTCAACCCGAGTTCTTCAAGAGCAGTTGCCAACTTGTCGGCTCTCTCCTTCTCCCAAAGCCGTTCCATGTCATCTCGCAAGCCCTGCCGGACGTAGAACTTGATAAGGGCCTGGTAGCCCGGCATGTCTCGCATGGGCGCCACTCGTTTCAAGTCTTCCAGCACATCCAGCGGCATACGGATCGTGATCGGCTTGGTTGTCCGGTTTTTAGTTGGGATCATCTTCTTTTTCATAGCGACGCCTCTCTTCCGGTTCCAATTTTCGTGCAGACACGATGCGCCAGGCCTCTTCTCCCTCCTCTACAGCCACTACGTAGAGAGGCAGACTTGCCCTTGTGAAGCCTATGAAAGCCCAGCGCCGCTCGCCCTCGACACTCACATCTTCTTCCATGTCGTACAACGGATCAAAGAAGACCTCGCAGGCTTTTTGAAAAGACACTCCGTCGTGCTTCTTCTCATTTGCTTCCGCTTTGTTCGCATCCCAAGTGAATACGAAATTCTGTACGACAAACCGAACATCCCGCCCCATTTGGCGAACTCCTGTAAATACGTTGTCAACACAGTAGAGGAAAAGTTCCCGTTGTTCAAGGGTTTTTTGCTACCGAAAAGGGGGGACCATCCGACGTTGGAACAAGTGAAGCCAATTCCAACTTCACCGGCGATTACGCTCAGCGCGTCCGCGGCGAGCGGCTTATCAGTTAGTCAAGAGGGAACCTCGGACGAACCCGGCAAACGGGAAGCCCTAATTTGAGAAGAAGCGTCCTCGGGGTTAAGTTTGGTGTACCCGGAACTCCGGAACTCCCAAGTACATAGCGTTGGGAATCTGCACAATCATTTTACTATTACCCAAAACGGTCCACTTGAGGCAGTTCCGGAAGACCGTAAAATGTGCGCAAAGTATTTTCGTGCATGTCTTTGTATTGATTCAAACAAGTACAACCGGATGCACATAATCTCCTATTGATAGGAATTTGTGCAAGCCTGAAGAATTGAGTCCACATCTTAATGCGCCAATAGTACAGTCAAAAATATCACGCCCGCAAGACTTGCATTGCGGGTCATCAACGATCAATGATTGGAGATACGGGGACAATGGCAAACTCCCCCCTTCCAACGTCAATATCAACGATGAGCCGAAATTGCCAAAACTGTGGTGCTGTTGAAATTCAGCAGGCGACGTATAGTATCTGTCTTGCCACGAATCACCATCCGTCCATTTCGTTGGATTCTTCTTAGTAATCATCACGCAAGTGAGCCAGGGTGCAGACAGCAGTTGGATATCCAGGCGGAATAAGATCGGGCCATAAAAGTTTCTACCCCCTGCTCTTGAGTGTATGTCTACAAGATCCAAGAAAATATCATGCCAAATTCCATAATTCTTATCCAACTCATCTGATTGTTGAGGTGTTTGAGCAAACCCCCGATCAGCGACTGTTCCCCATGAGAGTAGCGAACCTTGGTGCAAGAAAGTCGATGATGTAAGCAATGTATTTGCATGGAACAGGCTTGAAATTCCCTTTTCCCTCAATATAGAAAGAACAGCATCCGCATCAAGTTGCATTCTCCATCTCCTTTGAATTCCTTCCAACTGTTCACCATGTGGTTTGCCCACGACTCCCAGCTTGTGCCGCCCACCGTGGTTGAAGGCCGTTACGAGCTTCAGTGTTGAGCACAGCTAGTTCCTACGGGCTTGTCGGCAGATCCTCATTTAGGCCCCGGCCTCACAGTGTTTTTTGCTGAGAACTGGGCAAACATTCTCCCATTTGCCGATCTAGCCCTGCTGACCGGCTATGCGACCACCTCTCAGGCCACCAAGATAACGGCTCGAGTCGAAGAATGGCCCATCTCGACCAATCCCCGGTCTCTCTGTCCTGCAAAGCGTTCCTCCCCTATCATCCGAGTGTACCTCAGCTATGGACGAACTGTCAATGACAATTCGTATTGTTCAGCAACCGTACAGTAACCGTTTTGTTATCGGCGGCTGGATCAGAAAGGCGTCTGAAATCGTGAGACAAGCCCCTGATGGCTATTGCAAGTCGGTTCTGCGCGATACCCGGTATGAAGAGGGCGACGCATGCGTCGCCCCTACCAAGACCTGCCCCGCGAGTTTCCGCTACCATTTGGATCTGTTCGAATTCCCCGTGCGTAAGAATGGCTGCGCGGTTCCATGCCCCCGTCAGAAGACCATGCGAAAGCCAATCCTGGCCCCGAAACCAGGCTGGGAAGGTGGTCAAATGTAGTGCCCGTAGAATCTGGCCTTTGACCGTCGGAATTTGCTGCATCGACTCCGAAAATGGGGGCTTGAAGAGGAACACGATTGGCCGCAACCCGAATCTGTTCGATCGGTTAGCACAGGCTTTCTGCATCGAGGGCAGTTTCTTTTTATCTCATCTTTGAAGAATTCAACCGAACAGCCGCAGTTGGAACATCTGACCTCGAAGATCGCGTCAAGTCCCCATTCCTGCATATCCTGTCCTGAACACTTCCTCATTTTACATCCTCAATTCAGATGGTCACGTCAAGGGTCCGTCACATGACCGTCACACGACCGTCACTGCGCACAAGGCCTGCGTTGTGGCCGGCCTAAAGAGGGCGTAACAGGTGCTATGCCCCTCCGCCTGCGGCCTCTTTGGGTTCGGCTTCCAGGGCCTCGACCCGCACCGCGCACACCTTGTATTCAGGTATCTTGCAGATGGGATCCAGGGCCGGGTTTGTGAGCACGTTGGCGTTGGCTTCCATGAAGTGGAAGCTCATGAAGATCGTGCCCGGTTCCACGTTATCGGTGAGCAGCACCTTGCTCGCCACTTCCCCGCGGCGGGACACAATCTTGGCTGAATCGTGGTCCTTGAGCCCCAGCTCGGCTGCGTCCGCCGGGTTGATCTCCACGTGCCCTTCGGGCATCTCCGCGTGGAGTGACGGTGAATTCCGTGTCATGGTCCCGGTATGATAATGGGGGAAGTACCTTCCGGTTGTCATCTGCATGGGGAATTCATCATCAATGAGCTCTTCCGGAGGTCTGTATTCAATGGCGTGGAACAACCCCCGACCTCTGGTGAACTTGTCCTTGTGAAGGATCGGCGTGCCCGGATGATCCGCGGCCGGGCAGGGCCACGGGATACCGCCCTTTTCCAGACGTTCGTACGAGAGTCCCGCGTAGCTGGGGGTAACTTGAGCTATCTCATCAAAGATCTCTTTGGGCGATTCGTAGCTCATGGGCAGCCCGCAACGGGTGGAAAGATCGCAGATGATCTGCCAATCAGCACGGGAATCACCCACCGGTTCCACCGCCTTGCGAACCATCAGCACATTGCGTTCAGTGTTGACGAACGTGCCGTCCTTTTCCGCGTACGAAGCCCCGGGAAGCACCACATCGGCCAGTTCCGCGGTGTCGGTCAGGAAAATATCCATGACAACCAGCAATTCGGCCGATTCGAGCGCGTGTTTCACGTGAGTGACATCCGGATCGCTACCCACCGGGTTTTCCCCCATGATGACCATGCCCTTGACCGACCCGTCTTCCAGCCCGTGCATCATCTCCATGATGGTGTACCCGAGTTTGTCGGAAAGCCCGATCTGCCATGCGTCTTCGAACTTCTTCTTATTTGCCTCAACGGTTACGGGTTGGTACGCGGGATAAACATTGGGGAGTCCGCCCATGTCGCACGCGCCCTGGACGTTGTTCTGGCCCCGAAGCGGGTTTACGCCGGTGGAACGCTTACCTATGTTTCCGGTGAGCATGGCAAGATTTGCCAGTGATTTCACATTGTCCACGCCGTGTGAGTGCTGGGTTATCCCCATAGCGTAGAGTATTGTGGCCGTCTTCGCGGTGGCGTAATATTCCGCGAACTTTACGATATCGTCCGGGTCGATCCCCGTGATTTCGGATACCTTCTCAGGTGTGTATTCTTTGACAACTTCAGCGAGTTGCTCAAAACCTTCGGTGCGTTCTTCCACAAAGGCCTTGTCGTGCCAGTTCTCGGCGAGTATGACGTTCATCAAGCCATTGACAAACGCCACGTCCGATCCCAGATTCTGGCTTACGTAAAGGTCCGCGATCGACGCAATATGGATCCTGCGAGGATCTGCAACGATCACCTTGGCGCCCCTGGCTTTGGCGCGATAGACCCTCCACGCAACAAGAGGATGGGCCACCGTTGTGTTGGAGCCCGTAATGAAGATGCAGTCCGCGTCTTCGATCTCCTCCATGGAATTTGTCATGGCCCCACTCCCGAACGCGGCGGCAAGACCTGCCACCGTGGAGGAGTGTCAAAGACGTGCGCAGTGGTCGATGTTGTTTGTCCCGAAACCCGCTCGACACAATTTCTGCAGGAGGTAGTTTTCCTCATTGGTGCACTTGGCCGACGTCAAGAAGGCAAGGCTGTCGCCTCCATGCGCCTCCTTGATTTCCTTGAGCCGGGAGGCCGTGAAATCGAGGGCTTCATCCCAGGATGCTTCCTGCAATTTCCCGTTCTTGCGAACCAGCGGTGTGGTAAGCCTCTTGGGACTGTGAACGAATTCATGGGCTTTCCAACCCTTGATGCAGAGCTTGCCTGCATTTACGGGATTGGTCTTGGAGGGAAAGGATTCCACGATTTCCCCATCTATAACCTCAAACACTATTTCGCAGCCGCACCCGCAATACGGGCAAGTAGTACGGATGAATTCCAGATCCATAGATTTCTCCTTCGGTCTAGGAAGAGCGACATCCAGTCGCTTCAGCGCTTCCACATCCAGTCAAATGTAGCATCCTGGAAGAACGGAATCAAGACACGTTCCGCGGGTCAGGTAAGCCTTCAGCAATGTGCGGCGCGATCAGAAAGGGTCCGAAATAGGGGGACTAGTCCCACAATGACGATTGCAGGTCTGCTTTGCTTGGTACCCGGCATCAAGAGGGCGATCCCACGTCTCGCGGGACGTCGCCCCTACGGTCATAATCCATCAGGAGGTCGGGCGTTTGAATGTTTCGTTTTGCCAAGATTTCTTGGAGTGAAAGTCGGCATTCGTTCCTCAGCGGCGGCGAATACGCACTCTGCCGCCGCGCCCCACTCCTACGGAGACTCCAGGGGCTCGCACTGCTACGCCTCTCGGTCCTACACGCACGCCGTAGGGGCGCGCTTGGGGATAACGATACCCCCGTCGGTACCTACGATAGTTGCGGTAAGGATATCTCCCGCGACGGTATGCTGCCACGGCCGGGTCGGTCACGGCTCTTTCAACTACAGCAGGGGCTGAATCGGTCCTGATCTGTGGGCCCCATACCCAACCTCGGACAGGTCTGCTCACCTCGGCCCAGTTGTTGTTGGTCCAGGCGCCGGTCAATCTCACGATTGAACCCATGTCCGCGCAACCCACCACCGCCGCGCCGGTGGAGGGGCCGCCCCTGATCCTAAGACACCCTTCCGGCCGGTCCACGCTTACAACCACGGCCGTTGCAGCGGCTGCGGTCGAGGGGATGTACGCTAAAATAAAACACAGGCTGATTGCCGTAACAACTGCTGAAGTCCTCATGTTTTTCTCCCTTTGAGCGACTTGGGTCTTCATTTCCATTCTATCACACTGCTCGTTGTCAATTAGACGCAAAAGCCTCAAAAATGTTCGATAAGAGAATAAATAATCCTGACTCCCCGCGAATTCGGACCAGGAACCCCCGCTTTTGACGCGGATTTTGGCCCTTAAACGAATGGCGCCTTGATTACCGTTCCACCGGATGATATTTCTTAAGCGCTGGCCAAGTTCTTTTTTGCACCGACGGAAGCGAGGAATACATGAAGGAATTCTTTCATCCTTCGTCCGTGGTAATTGTCGGCGTGTCCACGAAGTGGGGGAACTTGGGCAAGGAAATTGCCCGCAACCTACTGGAATTCAATTTCAACGGAATGATCCACCTCGTTGGGGCTGACGTTCGCGAAGCCCTCACTGAGAATGGCACCCCTGATGGTCAATTTCCGGGAAATAGAACAGATCGACGTGAACCCCCCACTGGTTTCCCAATGGGGCACCCTGGCACTGGACGCCAGGATCTTTCTGACCGACCAAGAATGAAGGGAAACCGCGCCGAGAAGATGGGCCGTGAGGCCCTTTTCACATAAGATGTCATATCTCTCTTTTGGGTCAGCCTGTAGAGATTATTTCAGCATGAACGTTGACTGAGGACGGGCATCCACATGAACCAATTCCTTGACAGAATGTATCAGGAACTGCGAATTGTACAGGAAAGACGCATCAAGCTTTCCGTATTGCAGTTGACGTTCGTAACCGCATTGCTCGGAATCGGTGTAGCACGGATTTCTATTGGTCAATCCGCTAAGTTGAGTCCTGCTGCGCTGTATCTTGCTCCGCTGGTGGCGGTATTGTTTGACACACTGATGATAGGATCAACAGCATCAATCAAGCGAATCGCAGCATTCCTCAGAGTCCGAGATAATGATAGCGGTGAGAAAGACTGGCTGGATTTCCTCGAGAGGCATCAGGCGCCGTTTGCTTGGATCGGAGCTGTAGGCTGCACCCTGGTAACGTTTGTCGTGGCCTTCATGGCTTTATGCGGTCAGGATCTGCTGAAGTCGAATTGCGCGATCGCAATATGGCTAGTCTGTATTTGCGTCATATGGATAGCCCTTCGTCTTTGGGAATCGAAGGTCAAGAAACACCTAAGGGAGATCAAGACACTGGAGAGCAGTTGCGCGTACGGTTTCAGATGGTTCCTGGGCTGTCAAAAGAATGATAAGCAGTAATGCCAAACACCCAGTGGAGGAACAACCCATGCCCCACAGGATTGAAGTCTGCCTGAGATCCGATCTTCCCGACCCTGCCGGGCGCAGGACCTTGAGCCGCATCAGGACCGACCTCGCAATAGAAGTGGATGACCTTCGAGTCGCGGACGGTTTCATAATCGACAAGGATCTGGACCGCGAGCAACTGGAAGTCGTGACCGAGGAGTTATTCCGTGATCCGGTGATCCAGGTGGCGTCCATAGACGAACCGCTGGACCCGCCCTTTGACTGGCTCATTGAGGTAGGTTTTCGACCCGGTGTAACGGACAATGTGGGCAGGACCGCGCTGGAAGGTGTTCAAAGGACCCTGGGGACCAGGTTTGGGCCGGATGAGAAAATCTACACCCGGAAGCTCTATTTCCTGAGAGGCGCGCTTTCACGGGAAGAGGCCGACATCATTGCCCGCGATCTCCTGGCCAATGACCTGATCCAGACCCGGACCCTGTTCGCGCCTGGAGAAGATCGAACCCGCGTCACGGTTCCAAAGGTGACTTCCGACGCAAGCGCAGTAGTGCGGCGCATGGACCTCAACGTTGACGACGAAGAGCTGCTCCGCATCAGCAAAGAAGGGGTCCTGGCTCTGAGCCTTGAGGAGATGCAGGCCATCCGGGATTATTTCAATGACGAAACATTCCAGCAGACTCGGATCGCGAAGGGGTATGGGCGTGAAATCACAGATTGTGAACTGGAAGTGCTCGCTCAGACCTGGTCCGAACACTGCAAGCACAAGATATTCAATGCCCGGATCGACTACTGGGACGAGGACGGTTTACGTGAGATAGACAGTCTGTTCCGCACCTATGTTCAGGGCTCCACGGCAAAGATCCGATCGGAATTGGGGGATCGGGATTTCTGTCTGTCAGTGTTCAAGGACAACGCGGGGGTAATCAAGTTCGACGATGAATGGAATCTGGTCTTCAAGGTGGAGACTCACAATTCCCCGTCCGCGCTCGATCCGTACGGCGGCGCGTTGACCGGTATCGTGGGTGTCAATAGAGATCCGTTCGGGACAGGCCTTGGATCGCGCCTGATTTTCAACACCGACGTGTTTTGTTTCGCTCCACTGGATTACCAGGGGGAGATTCCGCCCCGGCTCCTCCATCCTCGCCGCGTGTTCGAGGGTGTCAGAGAGGGCGTGGAGCATGGCGGCAACAAGAGCGGTATCCCTACGGTCAACGGCGCGGTGGTCTTTCATGAGCGCTATCTGGGGAAGCCGCTCGTATACTGCGGGACCGGTGGAATAATGCCCGCTGAGATAAACGGAAAACCCGGGCATGAGAAAAGCGCGCTGCCCGGTGACCGTATCGTTATGACCGGCGGCAGAATCGGCAAGGACGGAATACACGGTGCGACGTTCTCATCAGAGGAACTTCATGAGGGTTCACCTGTGAGCGCTGTGCAGATCGGTGATCCGATCACCCAGAAGCGCATGACCGACTTCCTGTTGGTTGCCCGAGATCAAGGGCTTTACAATTCCATTACCGACAATGGAGCGGGCGGGCTGTCTTCATCGGTGGGTGAGATGGCCCAAGAATCGGGGGGCGCAGCGATTCAGCTGGATCGAGCGCCCCTGAAATACGCGGGGCTTCAGCCGTGGGAGATCCTGCTGTCGGAAGCCCAGGAGAGAATGACCCTCGCCGTGCCCCCGGACAAGTTCAAAGAGTTCTTCGATCTGGCCGAAGCAATGGATGTGGAAGCCACGGACCTGGGGGAATTCACCGACAACGGTCTGTTTACCGTGGCGTGGAAAGATGAGCCTGCGGCCATACTGCCTCTTGACTTCCTCCACGAAGGCCTGCCCGAAATGCGCCTCACAGCGCGGTGGACACGGCCGGTTTACAAAGAACCCGATTTCCCAAGCCCGCGGGACCTCACCCCGAGTCTCATGGAACTCATGGGGCGCTGGAATATCTGCTCCAAGGAACGGCTCATCCGCCAGTACGATCATGAAGTGCAGGGCGGCAGCGTTGTCAAACCCCTGGTGGGAATCAACAACGACGGTCCCGGAGACGCGGCGGTCCTGAGGCCGGTGCTGAACCGGTATCGTGGAATAGCCGTGGGATGCGGTATAGCGCCAAGATACTCGGAGATCGACACATACTGGATGATGGCCGCGTGCGTTGACGAGGCGGTGAGAAACATCGTTGCCGCGGGAGCGAACCCGGACCACATGGCCGGTCTGGACAACTTCTGCTGGTGTGATCCCGTGCAGTCGGAGAAAAACCCGGACGGGGAATACAAACTGGCCCAGCTCGTTCGAGCCAACGAAGCCCTTTACGATATCACCACAGCGTACCGTATTCCGTGCATCTCCGGCAAAGACAGCATGAAAAATGATTACAGCATCGGAGACACCAAGATTTCCATTCCACCTACAGTGCTATTCTCAGCCATCGGGATTGTCCCTGATGTGAGACTTGTGGCGACGCCTGATTTCAAGATCCCCGGCGCGGCAATTTATGTGCTCGGTACTACTCGCGATGACACCGGCGGCTCGGAATACTTTGCCTCCAAAGGATACACGGGTAACAAAGTTCCCAAAGTGACCCATCCTCAAGGCGCGATCAAAATGTATCGGGCGCTGCATTCCGCGATAAAGTTCGGGCTGATCGAATCCTGCCATGACCTATCCGACGGCGGGCTGGGTGTGGCCCTTGCTGAAAGCGCGTTCGCGGGAGGTTTCGGAGTCGCAGCATCTCTCGCGGATCTCAATGTTGAGGGTGTAACCCGCGCTGACACGGCCCTCTTCTCAGAGAGCCCCTGTCGTTTCCTGATCAGTGTCTCGCCTACCAAACGAGCCGTCTTTGAAGAAACCTTGAACGGCTTTCCCCTCGCGTGCATCGGATACGTAACCCCCGACCAACAACTGACCATCCGAGACGGACAGGGAAACACCATCGTGGACGCGGACATATGGGACCTCAAAAGAGCATGGCAAGCGCGGCTGGGGGTCTGAATCAGATGAGGAGCCGATCTCTCTCTACTGGAATTGCAACGCCTGCAATAAGTTCAGGAAGCGCTGAACGGGAGGCCCTGTACCTCAAGTATGCGGACAAACTCAGTGTCAATCCGTCCCTTACCCGTCAGTTGGTGAGTTTCCAGGCCAACAAGAAAACCCCCTTTTACCGGTGGCTCAAGTATAAGGAGGCCTTCTCTTCGGAGCTTGTGCGTTATTTGTTGAAACTCGTCAAATCCCCCGATCATTCGGATTTCAGAGTATTGGATCCTTTTGCCGGAGTCGGCACGACCTTGACCACCGCGGCGGCAATGGGGCGCCGGGCCACCGGGATTGAGCTTCTCCCCGTGGGAGTGGCCGCGATTCGAGCGCGTCTGAACGGCCATAGGGTTGATCGGGAGGCTTTTGAACGCTGTTTGAACAGAGTGAAATCAATCCGTTTTGAAGAGCCCGCGCCCGGGTCTTATAGCTTCCCTCACCTCAGGATCACCCGTAACGCGTTTCCGGAAGAGACCGAACTGGCTGTTTCAGCGTACATGGATTTTCTCAATTCAATTGAGGATGAAGATATTCGATACCTATTGTGGTTCGCGTGTCTTTCCATTCTCGAAGACATCAGTTACACGCGAAAGGACGGTCAGTACCTTCGCTGGGATTCCCGTTGCGCGCGATCTCTCAAGTCCAATTTCAACAAAGGCCGTATTCATGACTTCAAGTCTGCGATTGTCGGCAAATTGGAGATGATGCTGGAGGATATCAAGTACGCAACAGATGCGATGCTTGATGACCGAGTACAGGTCAAGGAAGGTTCCTGCCTGGACGAATTGCCAAAGTTTCCCTTGAATTCATTCAACGCAATTATTACTTCCCCGCCTTATGCCAATCGGTACGACTACACCCGGACGTACGCTCTTGAGATTGCGTTCATGGATTATGACGAAGAGGCTGTTAAGCGCCTTCGACAGGCCCTGCTGTCATGCACTGTAGAAAACAGGAGCAAACGCAATCAGTTGGCTCATGATTACGCCGCCCGAAACCGAAAAGATGCGTATCAGACCGCGACACAGGTCTTTGAAAATCAAGAGTCTGTCCATGAGGTACTGGGCATTCTTCGGAAAGCCGGCGAGCAACGAGCGCTGAATAACAGCAATATCCCCAATCTCTTGGAGAATTACCTGTTTGAAATGAACCTGATGGTCCACGAATTCGCCAGGGTGCTCAAACCTGGTGGCACCGTATTCATGGTAAACGATAATGTGAGATACCACGGAGAAGAAATCCCTATTGATCTGATCCTATCCGATTTTGCCGCCGAGGCCGGGCTCGGTGTTGACCATATCTGGTTCCTTCCCAAGGGCAAGGGGAACAGCTCACAGCAAATGGGCGCGCACGGCAGGACCGAACTCCGCAAGTGCATATATTGCTGGTCCAAGCCGGTGAGCGCATGAGACGGATTCGCCTTTTCAAGAGTAATCTGGGCGAACCTTTTCTCGGTAGCTGCTTCGCGCAGGGCGATATGGCCTCCCCGAGGTCTGGTACCATTTGCTCGAAGCACGGATTCACCGTGCCGGCTCGTTGGCCCCACGCCGAGTGGACCCAGCCCCCTTCCCAAAGACTTCATCATATGCCGTACCCAAGCGAATCTGGCAGCCCCAGGCCAAAGACTGACACCCAGTATTTCACTGGATGAAGCCTCAATTGATTATCTCGCCCGCTTCAAACGCGTCGATCCACATTTGGACTCGATCCGCGCCATAGATTTTTCTCCAGGATTTCAGGAGGGCATCGAGGGGGAGGTCGGCAAAGGAACCGTGATATGTCAGGTATTCCGCGTACGGGGCGCCGTTGAGGTTGTGGGAGGGGTACACCGCATCATGTATTCCGTCGAACGTCACGGGAGCGATGTTATGTTTTGCGAATACCGATGAATCGAACGCGGGTGTAGCCTTCAGCCACTTTCCTTCAAGAAGGAATTCCGTGTACCCGTGAAATGTGAAGATGTCACACCCGATGATTTCAATGATTTCAGGGTTCGCGCCGCGGTTGCGTAAATCCACGAGACCCAGGCGGGATGGTATTCCGGCCGTCCTTCCCGCTGCGCACAAGAGGCAGGCCTTGGAGACGCAGTACCCGCGTCCTTGTTTCAATACGTGGCTGGCCCTGTAGTGTTCCGGTTTGTAGAATGGGACCTTAGTATCGTAGATTATCCGATCACGGACCGCCAAGAAGAGCCGGCACGCGCGCTCCACCGGATCGACCGCGCTGTCTATTGTCTCGGTGACGAAGCTCACAATGTCCGGATGTTCGCTGTCGAGGATTTCCGTGGGTTGAAGATATTGATCGTTCGTGTCGTCCGTGTTTGCCATGTGCGGTTTCCCCTGCTTTGCCTTGATTGTACGCTCGGTCTCGAATAGAGCCCTCGCGGAAGCCGGCATCGTCTTAATTCGAGCAGTATAGCTCACCACGGACATGCTGGGAAGAAACATGCGCAAATGTCCTCGCCGCGATGGTGTGGTTTCTCTTATCGTAACAGTTCAGCGGGACGAGGTTGACACTTCTTATAGATCTTGACGCCCTGGCTCCCATGGGGTTGGAACAGAGTTGTTGCAGAGGAAAGGCCTCAAAGAGGCGCCTCTGGAGGAAGTAACCACGTTTGGCGGCCGCTACGAGTTTTTGATCAAGCCCTCAAGCCTCTCGGCCCGCAAAATGAGAATCTTTGGGGGGGTCCCGGGGGAGGCTTTTTTGCAAAAACGCCTCCCCCGGTTCACTTTTGCCTCTTACCTCTTACCTTTTGACAATGCTCCATTGAACCATTAAATTGCGTAAGCGATTAGAATAATCCTGAAGTATTTCCAAGATAGGGGATCATCCATGTTTCAGACAAAGATTACGCAGATGTTGGGTATCAAGCATCCGATTGTCGGCGGTACAATGATGTGGATAAGTACACCTGAATTTACGGCCGCCATTTCCAATGCCGGCGGTCTGGGGATTCTTTGCTCGGCCATGTCCAGAACCAGGGAGGAGTTTGTGGACGCGGTGGCTCGTACTTTGGATCTCACGGACAAGCCGTTTGCCGTGAACCTGAACCTGTTCCCCATGATGCGAGCCGTTGACAATAATGACTACCTGGACGTACTGATCGACAAGGGAGTCAAAATCGTGGAAACGTCCGGGCATTCCGCGCCCGCGGATCTTTGCGCTCGATTCAAGGAAGCGGGCATGACATGGATTCACAAGTGCGTGGGATTGAGGTACGCGCTCAAGGTTAAGGAAATGGGAGCGGACGCGATCACGGTTGTGGGCTACGAGAACGGTGGCGCCACCGGCAAGCTGGATATCGGCACACTGGTGCTGGTGCCCAGGGTGAGGGAATCGATTGACTTGCCGCTCATAGGCGGTGGAGGTGTGTCCGACGGCAGGGGACTTCTTGCGCTGTTGGCCCTGGGCGCGGATGGAGTAATAATCGGCACGCGTCTTCTCACCACCCGGGAAGCTCCGATTCATGATGATTTGAAAAAGGCCCTGGTCAACGCCAATGAAACGGACACCATGCTGGTCATGCGATCCATTGGGGCCACCCATAGAGTTTGGACCAATGCCGCGGCCAAGAAGTGCGCTGAACTGGAAGCAGGCCGGGCCGAGCTTCCCGAAATCCTGAAAGTAGTCGCGGGCGAGAAAGCCATGTTCATGTACGAAAAAGGCGACCTGGATGCCGGCATCATCTCTTGCGGGCAGGGAGTCGGCATGGCTCACGATATCCCCACGGTGGAGGAACTCTTCGACCGCATCATCGCTCAGGCCTCGGATGTATCCAGGAACCTGGCTGTGGCTTAAGTCCGACCCTCATGGCTCTATCCTAAAGCCTGAAAATCGATGTGCAGAATCAGAAAACCCCGGGGAGGAAATCTCCGGGGTTTTCGTTCTTGGTACGTGGTGCCGAAGAGGAGACTCGAACTCCTACAGGCATAAGCCCACCAGACCCTGAACCTGGCGCGTCTACCAATTCCGCCACTTCGGCATTGCGCTATTTTCCCAGGATTTCGGTCAGGTGTCAAGCGACAAAAGCTGTAATACGTAAGGCTTCAGTTTCGCGGGTACCTGGAAATGACCACACTCTTCAGGTTTGGGCCTTCTTAACGCGGACCCTTACGGCAGACCGGTCCCATCCGGTAAGGTTGTTGAGCTTGAGAGCGGCGAAATGCCAGGGCGCTATGATGCAACCTTTAACAGCCCTTTCGGAGTCCTTGACTCTTAGCTCGATCCTAACCCCTTTTGCCGTTGCAATCTTTACAGTATCTCCCTCTCGGAGATCCATGTTCCGCATGTCTTTCGCGTTCATTTCAGCCCACCCTTCGGGGCAGACATCCATCAGGGATGGGCTCCACTGAGACATGGATCCGGAATGGAATTTGACGACCCGTGGGACCAGCCACAGGGCCGATCCATCGGAGGAAGGGGCCTGGATGGGCGGCGCGGGGATGAGTGAAGCCTTTCCTCCGGGGAATCCCTGGTCATACAGAAGCTTCGTCCCCTGGTCTTCGCGGTCTGCGCAGGGCCACTGGATTCCCTGTTCACCGAGGTGCGCGTAGGACACTCCGCGGTAAACGTCCACGAGCTCCGCAATTTCCAGCATGACCTCTTCCGGGCCGGAATAATTGATCCAACCCGCGTTCATTCCGGCCGCCAAAGCCTCAAATATTGCCATGTCACTCCTTGGCCCGGGCAACTCAAACACCGGACGAAGTATCTGGATGCGCCTATCGGAGCTCGTAAATGTGCCGCTCTTTTCAGCAAAGGACTTGGCGGGCAGAACCGCGTGAGCCATCTTCGCAGTTGATGTGAGAAACAGATCCTGCACTACCAGAAACTCCAGATTCTTCACAGCGCTCGTGGTCTGCCGCCTGTCGGGATAGGACTCCATTGGATTTTCCCCAACGATGTACAGACCCCGGATTTGTCCATTCTCCGCGTTTTGCATGATGCCGTGCGCGTCCAGTCCTTTTTCCAGGGGAACCGGAGATTTCCACCGGTTCTCAAATTTGTCGCGGGCACGCGGGTCCAGTATGCTGTGGAATCCAGGCAGAAGATCCGGCGCCAATCCCATGTCTACTGCGCCTTGAGAGTTGGCCTTCTCGCCCAAAAAGTTCACTCCGCAAGATTCTCTTCCTATTTTGCCGGTCACAAGGGCCAGGTTGGCCGCGGCCTGGGCCAGAGCCAGGTTGTTGGCAGCGCTGTTGGGCCCGGCAGTCACTATGATGACGCCCTTGGCCGCATGCGCGTATTCCGCCGCGGCCTGCCGAATGTGGTCCGGATCGGTTTTGGTCAGCTTGGCTACCCAGTCCGGGGCATATGGTTCGAGAGAGGCCAGGAAGTCATCCAGCCCTTCCGGGATCGGATCGAGAAAACTTCCGTCCACGAGGCCCTTGTCAAGGATCTCCCTGAGCATGGCGTAAGCCACAAGGTGTTCAGTCCCCGGGCTTGTGATGATTGCGATTCCGGGACGCTCACAGAGCTTGGTCCTCACGGAATCCACCACGACGACCTTTCCCTTTCCCGCGGCGGTGGCAAGAATCACTTCGTTCTTGGCCACAGGGTGTGATTCGGTAAGATCCGCTCCCAACAGGAGTATGACATCGGCATGCCTGATCTCCTGAATGGAATTGGTACCGGCCGGATAACCGAATGCACGCGCCAGGCCGTCCAACAGCGGCCGATAAGCGTATCCTCCGGCATGATCAAGATGAGGGGTCCCGAGGACGGTTCGGACAAATCGATTGAACAGGTAAGCCTCTTCGTTGGTGAGCCGTTGGGAACCAAGAGCAGCCAGGCTTTGGGCGGTGGAGGTTTCTTTGATCTTGGTGAAGTTCTCGGCCACGAAGCGGAGCGCCTCGTCCCATTCCACGGGTTGCAGGGTCCCTTCTTTTCGGATCAAAGGAGCGGTAAGCCGCTGGTCCGAATAGACGTACGGCCAGCCATAGCGGCCCTTCACACAGAGACTCCCGTCATTGGGTCCGAGTTGCGGGGATGTGACGTAAACGACCTTTCCTTTCTTTTCGTGGAGAGTCAGGCGGCACCCCAAGCTGCAAAAGGAGCACACAGTGTGTATGCGACTCAATTCGAATCGGCGCCCCGTTCCCACAAGCCACTTGGAGGAAATCGCGCCCACTGGACAGATCTGGACGCACTGGCCGCAGAACTCGCAATCCAGGGGACGCCCGAAATCAGTGGATACATCGAATTTCGTCCCCCTGCCCACGAACGTAAGCTCGCATTCTCCCTGTAGTTCCTCGCAGATCCGCACGCACATTCCGCACTTGGTGCACAGGTCCATGTTGAATCTTATGAAGTGGGAATCGTCATCCACATGGTAATCGCGCGTCTCCCTGGGGAACGGAACATCCTGAAGCTTGTATTCGTGGACGTATTTCTGGAGCCGACAATCACCGGCAGCGTCGCAGGTGGGGCACGACAGGGGATGGCTCCTCAGAATGAACGTGAGCTGGGTGCGCCGCGCTTCGATGATCTCAGGCGTGTGGGTGGCCACTTTCATACCATCCGCCACAGCGGTCACGCAGGCAGGCACGGTCTGGATACTCCCGTTGGTGGAAACCTCTACCACGCAGAAGAACGAGGAGCCGTATGGGGTCAGCCGTTTATCGTAGCACATGGTCGGGATGTCAATCCCGTTTTGGCGGGCCGCTTCCAATATGGTGGCCCCGGGTTCCGCACAAACTTCCTTACCGTCGATGCTCAGCTTAATCATGACAGCCTTCTCACAGCAAAGGTGATTGATGACCAAGCGTCCGGTTTTACCGGGCCACGGAATGGTCCGTCGCTGAAGCTGAATCTCGCGTCATCTTATTGCGTCGAATTTGCACGCCAAAATGCACGTCCTGCATTTGGAGCATCTGTCCCGGTCTATTCGGGCCACTGTCTTCTTTTTCCAGATCACCGCTTCGGATGGGCACTTTTTGTAACATAGCCCGCACTTGGTGCATTTTTCTTCGACCACTTGGAAATCAATGAGGTTTACGCAAAACAACGAAGGACAGTGTTTCTCCCGAATATGAGCGTCATACTCGTGTCGGAAATACCGGATGGTGGACAGAACGGGATTAGCCGATGTCTTTCCCAGACCGCAGAAGGAGGTTGCGATTATGTGACGTCCCAGAGACTCAAGGAATTCTACGTCCCCCTCCCGGCCCCTGCCTTCAACGATGTCGGTGAGTTTTTCGTACATCACTTTGACGCCTTCACGGCATGAGGTGCATTTTCCGCAAGATTCGTCCACGAGGAAATCGGTGAAAAATCTTGCAGTGTCCACCATGCAGGTGGTGTGATCCATTACGACAACCCCGCCCGACCCCATCATGGCGCCCGCGACCTTCAGGGATTCGTAATCTATCTGAACATCCTCCATGCCTGCCGGGATGCAGCCTCCCGATGGACCGCCGACCTGGGCGGCTTTGAATTTCCGTTTCTTCGGGATGCCGCCTCCGATGTCGAAGATGAGGGTCTTGAGCGTGGTTCCCATCGGGACTTCAACCAGGCCTACATTGTTCACCGCTCCGGTCAAAGCAAAGACCTTTGTGCCTTTGCTGCCCTTGGTGCCGACGGAGTCAAACCATTGGCTGCCGTTGAGTATGATGGGATTAACGTTGGCATAGGTTTCAACGTTGTTGATTACCGTCGGGCAACTGAAAAGCCCGCTGTGAACAGGGAAGGGCGGCCTGTACCGCGGGGTCCCCCTCATACCCTCAAGGGATCTGATCAAGGCGGTCTCTTCCCCGCAGACAAATGCGCCCGCGCCGGGATAGATCTCAACACTGAAATTGAAGCCTGTTCTGAGAATATCTTCCCCAAGAAGACCGTAATCTGTAGCGACGTTGATAGCCTGCTGAAGACGCTCGATCGCGAGGGGATACTCGGCTCGAACATATATGTACCCATGTTCAGCGCCGACAGCATACCCGGCTATGGCCATTCCCTCGAGGACCGAATGGGGGTCTCCTTCCATAACAGCGCGATCCATGAAAGCGCCCGGATCCCCTTCATCCCCGTTACAGATCACGTATTTCGGCCATTTCTCCGTTTCGCTGCAAGCCTCCCATTTGAGTCCGGTTCTGAAGCCCGCGCCGCCTCGCCCACGCAACCCGGACGCTCTAATCTCATTGACTACATCCCTCGGGGTCATTTCCGTAAGTGCTGTCGCGAGCGCGGCGTACCCGTCCCGGGCTATGTATTCGTCTATGCTCCGTGCGTCGATGAGTCCTCGATTTCGAAGCACAATCAATCTTTGACGGCCGAAGAAATCCACATCCTTGATAAGGGGCACATGAACAGGTGGGCGCTCCTCTTCGGAAACCAGGTCTTCGACTATCTTGCCCCGGATGACGTGCTCTTCGACTATCCGGCCTACGTGCTCGGGCTTAAGGCGACCATATGAAATTCCTTCAGGATGGGCGGTCATTACGGGTCCATTGGCGCACATGCCGGTGCAGCCTGAACCGGACATGTCACACCGAACTTCGTTGTGCAGGTTCCTTTTGACCAACTCCCGTTGCAGGGCCCGTTTCACGCTTAGTGAGCCCCCGGCAATGCATCCTGTCCCGGAGCAGCTCATGAAGTGCATTCTGTACAGGGGCGCTGATCTCATGATTCCTCCTCCACTGGATTGCCTTGGGTCAAATCAGATTCACGACGCGCGCAAAAAACAGAGCGACGGCCGTCCTACGCGGTTGATTCACTTCCGCAAGCCAAAGCGTAGTTTTCAACGGGTATCCCATGCATTACATGGTCGTCGAATACGTGTCGGGCCTTCCGGCTGTCGAGATTGACGTACTTGACCGGCGGTTGGTCTGAGAGTTCCACCGTGATCATGGGTTCCTTCGCGCACAGGCCGGCGCACCCTGAATTGGTCAGAATTACGTCGTCCATATCCCGTGAGGAGATCAGTGCCCGAAGCGAGGCCAAGACCTCACGCGCGCCGGCCGCTATGCCGCACGTTCCCATGTGGACCGTGATCTTGGCCCGAAATTCCCCCTCACGTAGAACCATTCTGCAGCGCTGCCGTTCCTTTATCTTGGCAAGGTCCTCTATGCTTATTCTGGCCACGATGATTCCTCCTGTTGACGAGGTCTGTTGATAGCCTTCAAGATCTTCATTGTCTTCTTCCGGTCCATGTTTCCATAGGTCTGTTCGCCTACCACCAGAACCGGCGCCAGTCCGCAGGTCCCCAGACATCTCACCGCCTCAAAGGTGAATCGGCCGTCCAGGGAGGTTTCTCCCACGTCTATCCCTATTTCGCTGACGATACTTTCCAGGACACCTTGTGAACCCTTCACGTAGCATGCGGTTCCCAGGCAAACGCGCACAGTGTGTTTCCCGCGAGGAACAGTCGTAAAAAAGGAATAAAAGGTGACCACACCGTAGACGCGGGAACGCGTGATGTGAAATCCACGGGCGAGACGATGCTGCACTTCCCAGGGGAGGTATCCGAACATCTCCTGAGCGTCCTTGAGCGCGGGAATCAGGTACTCCGCCGCTGCCGCGTACCGATCGACAACCTCGTCAAGCCTGTCCAGATCCTCAGGGGGAAACACCTGAACACCGGACTCAGCGTTCTTTACCATTGTTGCCTGCAAACCATTAACCTCCAATGCTCCCGACTCACCACTGGGTCGAGCCCCGAATCCGCGCAACAGATCGCCGGCACAGCGAGCATCGTCAGAGCCGCGGGCCCTGCCGCGGGTTGTTCCGGCCTTCATGACTGGTCCAAGAGACCATTGGCCGATTCGGTCAGTCTTCTCGGCATGCCCACTCACTCGGTGTAGTGAGTTGCACCTTGGTGATGTGCTCCCACGGGACAGCGTGATCCCGGAAGACCGTTTCCAACGCTTCCCTGCTTGGAGCATCCCACCAGCAAAACCGTTTGCCCACGTCCAGATTGAACCAGGTTCTCACCCAAACGGCCCTGACCTCCTGAGCCAAAACCTTCCATCTGGATTCAATCATCTCCCAGGGCACTCCGGGTTCGTAGTGGACTGTCAGGAAGTGAGGCATGTCCTTCACCATTCCTTTCTCAGGGAGCCGTTTCCCGGCAAATCAGATTTGGAAGCTGTGCCCCGGCTCGAATGCCACCGGCGCAAAAAACGGGCACGTAGAACTCTCGATGATCCTCTCGGGCATCGTTCCATGCACTGTTTCGGCGCAACAGGTTCCAACCACCTTCCAGCAGTGGCGTCGGGAAAATCGGTTTCCGTCCATTCGCCGAGTAACCTCGCCTACAGCCGCAGGACAAAACCCGCTGGTAGCCGCGTCGTGCGTCTTGGGCTGCCGCCCACAATTGGTGACCTCCCAGCAACTTCTCATCCCTCTGCGCGACTCCATACGCCACAGACACCAATCCGATGGGGAGGTTACCTCCACTTCAATGATTTCAGAGTACTTGATTCCAAGTTCCCCGCAGATTTCTTCGATTGCGTTCCGACTCGGGGCCTCCCATTCACAGTAGCGTTCCCCAAGGTCCGTCCCGTAAAGGGTCATCTGCCATTCCGCCCTGGGGTCCATCGAAATCTCGGTCCATCTGGATTCCAAGAGCACTCTGTCCACATTGGTTTCTTTGTGTATTGTCAAGAATTTGGGCATCTCACCCTCCGTTTACGAGTATTGAAGCAGCTCGGTGGTAAGTTGCGTCCACTCACTAACGAGCCTTCCCGGTTCCCAATCGGCTTGCCGCATACACGTTTACCCTTTTCGGGCAGCCACTGATTGCGGCCCACATGCGAGATACTGAGCTTCAGCCTGCCATGCTCACTGAATCCGGACCAATGCAGGCTAAAGCGCGCGCAACGGCACTTTTTGGCGCCGACCTGTGAAAAACCGACAAGACACCGGCAATCTCCTCGACTACGGCTCATTTTCCAGCGGCCGACCCGGCGGAAAACCTACGTCCGAGACCTGCCGCCGGATCCGGACACGCGGATCAAGATCATGGTCGCGAGACCTTCGCCCCAGCGCCTCATGTTTTTGCAAGTTTGGTGCCACATTGGACAGGATTCGCCAATAAGGAGCCTGGAGTGTAAGCCTTCACTTTCGCGGGCCTTTGCTCGTGGCGCATGTCATTGCGAGGAGAACAGCGACGAAGCAATCCCCATATTCACTCCTCAGGAGATTGCTTCGCTGCGCTCGCAATGACATCTAACGAGAACCCCCGGATGACTGAAGGTTTACCTGGAAGCAACGCCGAGATGAGATCACGCATGGCCTGTAGTCACAAACAGGGGCCCTTGGAACGCCGGGAAAAGTGCCGCTTCCCGGGGAACGCATTTGGCCGGACATGGGCAGGTCTTTTCAGAATTGACAAGCCGGAAGGTTTTGGCGATCACAAGACGCTGAAATGACGACACTGTTCAGAATCGCTCAGATTTGAAAACCTCTTTTCAAAACTGAACTTCTCTCGCTGCAAGCCGTACTTTTCCATTCTTCTCCACAGTGTGGAAATACTAATACCGAGTCGCCTTGCAGCCTCATTCTTCTTCCAGTTGGCCGCTTCCAGCGTGTTCAGGATAAACTCTCTTTCAAAGGACTCCAGAGCTCCGGGCAGGCGATCGGGCGGGTTGGAGCGAACAGCGTCAGGCGCAGACAGAAGTCTCTGCGGCAGATCCGAGGTTTGTATCCAAAGTCCTTTGCAATGAACAAAGGCATATTCGATGGCGTTGGCCAATTCCCTTACATTCCCCGGCCACGGGTAAGATTCGAGAAGATCGAGTACGCCGTCGGCAATGCCTCGGATTCTCTTGCCCATCCGCCTGTTGAATCTTCCGACAAAGTGAGTCACCAGCAAGCGGATGTCGTCCTTGCGTTTCCGCAAGGGTGGCAGGTTCAGAGGAAACACACTCAGACGATAATAAAGGTCCTCCCGGAAAGATCCGTCAACTACTCTTTTGTACAGGTTCTGGTTCGTGGCGGTAATAAGTCTGATGTCAACCTTGATATTTTTGTTCTGGCCAAGTCTCTGAAATTCCCGTTCCTCAAGCACTCTCAGGAGCTTCACCTGAACTGAGGGACTGAGTTCCGCGATTTCGTCGAGAAAGAGTGTTCCGCCGTTCGCCAGCTCGAATTTTCCCGCGTATGACTTGTGTGCGCCGGTGAAAGCGCCCTTGGAATGGCCGAACAATTCGCTCTCCAACATGCCCTCGGGAATGGCCGAACAGTTTATGGCCACAAAGGACCTGTCTCGACGTGAACCATAGAAATGAAGCGCCCTTGCGATCAGCTCCTTGCCGGTGCCCGACTCTCCCTGAATAAGTACCGTGGTGTCCGTGTCTGCGAGGGAGGACAGGGCTTGAAACACTTTGATCATGGCCTCACTTCTGCCCACCATGTCCCTGTATCCCAGATGGTCCTCCAGCTCGGCCTCCATCCAGTAATGATGCGAAACATCCCGGAAAGTCTCCAATCCTCCTATGATATTGCCCTGTGCGTCGAAGAGGGGCGCCGCGCCGACCAATAGGTGTATCAACTGATTTCCCTTGTTGTGTACGCTGGCCTCCAAGTCTTGATAGGGGTGTCCACACGATATGGCCTTGTCAAGAAGGCACTCTTTTCCGCACAGCCGTGATCGAAACACGCTGGTACACTCCTCTCCCAGAACTTCTTCCCTGTGAAACCCGGTTATTCTTTCAGCCGCGCTGTTCCAAGAGACGATTCTCCACTCCCTATCGAGCGTCATGACGCCCTCGGAAATGCTGTTGAGAATCGACTGCAGTAGCTGTTGGTTTTCCATGATTCAACTCCCGGGCGACCCCACGCGCCGGCAAATCAGAACAGGCTAAAGCCGGCCGAGCACATTTTCTGACCATGCTCCGGGAAGAGTCTAGACGACATGAGCCACCTCCTGTGGGGATGAAAAGCCTTATGGCCCATAGCCACCGAGAGAAGTCGGGGGCGGCATACCGATAGCGAACTCAAATTCCTTTGAGTTAACGCCATGTTCTCTACTAACAGAATACCCTGTAGTTCAATATTGAGCAAGGATATTTGACAAAACCTGTCAAGAATATCGAGGCTGACCTGTGATACCGCTTCGCCATTTAACAAGTAAAATCTCGGGGCCTACGATGGGGGATGCTCGAAGGGGGAGCTAATGGGCGTAGGGCCAATTTACGAACCGGTTGGTGTGGGAGCTTCATTATTGGTCCGTAGCGGCCCCCCGGGCGTGGGTACTTCGAGGAAGGTTTTGGGTCTATGCTTTGCGCGAAGCCACGGACAAGCTGCCCCAAGATTTTCGTAGTTCGTTGTCCCTTATTAGGGATGATAGTCGGCATAAGCTTGCCCGTGAGCCAACAACGGGCCGCTATTTTCCGTCTGCCTAAAAACAGCATTGTGGACGGATCGTTTTGGAGTTAAGGTGTCGGGATTCAGGCTGGTGTGCACGGGAACTTCCATGCCTTGAGAAATCAAGACTCAACGAAACGTGAAAATGTCAGCAAAGTCGTGGGTCCCCGGCGTAGGGGCGACGCACGCGTCGCCCTCTTGGATGCTCGATCAGTGCCGGAACGTGGTGGATTTTGGAGTGCCCATGTTTGCACGAATCAGCCCCGTTCCCAAGAACCGCGGTAATGAGGTTTACAAATCCCCGACAAGGGAACTCTTTCCCATGTCGGTCAGTTATTGTCAAAAGACTTGCCAAGGAGGTACCGCATGATTTTCGACATCACTGAAGTGAAGGCGCGTGAGATCCTGGATTCCAGGGGAAATCCCACCATCGAAGTGGAGGTCTTCCTGTATGGCGGCGCAGTGGGCCGGGCCGCGGTCCCGTCCGGCGCATCTACGGGTGAGAACGAGGCTGTGGAGCTTCGGGACGGAGACAAAAAACGCTACAACGGCAAAGGTGTCACCAAAGCTGTGGAAAACGTGGAGAGAGAGATCGGAGAAGTCATCGTGGGGGCAGATGCCCTTGACCAGTGGACCCTCGATCGGACACTCATTGCCCTTGACGGCACGAAAAACAAAGAGAAGCTGGGGGCAAACGCGATCCTTGGAGTGAGCCTCGCCGCGGCCAAAGCCTGTGCCGTGGAACTGGGTGTGCCGCTCTATCGCTATCTGGGCGGAGTGGGCGCCAGAAGGCTTCCGGTTCCCATGATGAACATACTCAACGGCGGAGCGCACGCGGACAACAACGTGGACATCCAGGAGTTTATGGTTATGCCTCTGGCCGCGCCCAGTTTCCGGGAAGGGCTCCGAATGGGCGCTGAAGTGTTTCATTCACTCAAGGCCGTCCTGAAGGGCAAAAAACTTAACACCGCGGTAGGCGATGAAGGCGGATTCGCCCCTGACCTCAAGTCCAACGAAGAGGCCCTGGAAGTGATACTCCAGGCCATCAAGAAGGCCGGATACGAGCCGGGCAAAGATATCTACATAGCCCTGGATTCCGCTGCCAGCTCCTTCTACGCAGACGGGATCTATGACCTGGCCGCGGAAGGCTCCAAGAAAAACGCGGCCGAGATGGTCGATTTTTACGTGGATCTGGTCGATCGCTATCCCATAGTCTCCATCGAGGACGGGCTCGACGAAAATGATTGGGACGGCTGGAAACTCCTGACCGAGAAGCTCGGTGATCGGATCCAAATAGTAGGCGACGACATCTTCGTCACCAACATAGAGCTGCTGAAAAAGGGAATCGACCTGGGGGTGTCCAACTCCATTTTGATCAAACTCAACCAGATCGGAACGCTCACCGAAACACTGCAAGCGGTCGATATGGCCACCGCGGCCGGATACACATCCGTGGTCTCCCATAGAAGCGGAGAGACCGAAGACACCACAATCGCAGACCTGGTGGTAGCGCTCGGCACAGGACAAATCAAGACCGGCTCCGCATCAAGAACAGACCGTATCTGTAAATATAACCAACTACTCCGAATAGAAGAGGAACTCGGCGCAAACGCCACCTACGGCGCCCCGGAACTCCTGAGAAGGTAGCGAAGAGGGAAGAGGGAAGAGGGAAGAGGGAAGTGAAGAACTTGCCGGGGGGACCCTTTTTGCAAAAAGGGTCCCCCCGGCGCCCCCCTCCAAAAACTCTATATTGGGCTTTCTATCCCTGGCCCTGCCAGGGATAGAAAGCGAGCAATTTTGGCCTTGCTGCTCATGCTCCTTCTCCGTCAGGGGAAGAGCAATGATAATCGCTGTTGCCAGAAAATCTCCTCGCATGGCCTTGAAATCTCAGCATCTACAATCAGGCTGGGGTGTGCTGTACTTGGTGAGGACGATCTGCCAGAGTTGGTTGTCCCGTGAGCGGAACGCGCCGGCACAGGAAAGCAGATAGTATTCCCACATTCGTTTGAACCGCTCGTCAAATCCGGATTTCAGTTGGGGCCAGGCTTTCCGGAAGTTATCATGCCATGCCATGAGTGTCTTGTCGTAGTGGGGGCCCATATTGTGCCAGTCTTCCATTACGAACAGGCCTTCGATGGCTTCGCCGATTTGAGTGGCGCTGGGAAGCACGGCCTCAGGGAATATGTATTTGTTTATCCATGGATCGACGTTTGTCATGGACTCGTTCCCGCCGATTGTGTGCAAGAGGAAGATCCCGTCCTCTTTGAGACAGCGATGGGCAACCTGCATAAAAGTTCTGTAGTTCTTCTTGCCCACGTGCTCGAACATGCCTACCGAGACAATCTTGTCATATGTGCCTTCGAGGTCACGATAGTCGCAATGAAGGATCTCCACCGGCAGGCTTGCGCAGAATTCTGTCGCGAATCGGATCTGCTCTCGGGATATGTTCACGCCGACTACTCTGCAACCGTGCTTCTCGGCCATGTATTTGGCCAGCCCCCCCCAACCGGACCCGATGTCCAGAACACGATCTTCCGGATTGATGCACAGCTTCCTGCAAATGAGGTCCAGCTTGTTGATCTGGGCCTGGTTCAGATCATCCGTGCCCTTGAAGTATGCGCAGCTATATTGGATGTAAGGGTCCAGGAACGCCTTGAACAGGGCATTGTCGAGATCGTAATGAGTCTGTGCCACCTTGCGTGACAGCCTCTTGGACTGCCTGTTGAAAAGGAACGCCTGGACAAGGGGGACGATCAGTTTCACACTTCCCTTGACCTTATCCACTACCTTGGCCTTGAGGATACGGCACATGAACTCATCAATGCTCTCGCAGTCCCACCAGCCGTCCATATAGGCTTCGCCCAGGCCAAGGTTTTTTTCGCTGAGGATCCTGGCGTACATCCGGTCGTCGTTGACTTGAATGTCCCACGGATTCGGGCCGTCGATGGAGACGCCGGCTAGAGAGAACATTTCCTGAACAATCTGCTTCGGTCTTATCATAATGTCCCCCTGCCCGGTGGCTCATGATGGTATTCACATCTGAGGCCGTGTATGTCCCTGTGAAAAGCTTACCATAATGAGAGGCAACGCGCAATTTCGTTCGAGACGTATCAGAAGGTCAGGGACAGTTGAGCAGGGCGCTCTTGCGCGGAAACCTTCATTTCAACGCCTGCCGGCACGCGGGTTGGAGAACGTAGGGCGGCGGCTTTTCCCACACCGGGTCATCGTATCGGTCGTGACACGGCAGACAGGGCGCTATGCTCAGGATTCTCTTGATCTCTTGTCCGTTGAACGGCCGGGCCGGCTTGTGTGAGGCGCCCTGAAGAACCTTGCCGTTGGTGTCCACCATAGCGTCGATAGGGAACGAAATCTTAAGCCCCGATGCTTTAGAGTCGTAGATCGGTTCCAGCTTGAAATTGCCAAGTGAAGCCGGTTTCACACCGGGACGCCGGTTGTCCGGACGGGCCTGTGCCGCGTTCCAGCGCCAAGCGCTGGTCGTACGACCAAGTTGCGATGTCCCGGTCCGTCGGTGGACCGAATGGTTCCGGCGTTCGGTGGGACTGGGCCAGACGGTGTTTGCCGGCACATTCTCAAGCTTCAACGAAGCGTTGGCTCGCGCCAGTCGGCCTTCTCCGAGACCCAGGGCTTTGGGGTCCAGGTGACAGTCCACGCAGCGGGGGACTTCGGTGCGAGTGGTGTGAGGATGAGTCGGTCCCATTGCAATGGAATTATTCCCGTTTTTCAGCTTCATTATCTTGGAATCATATGGCGCGATAACCTTTCCTTGAGAGTCTATCACCGTGTTCCAGACCTGGCATCCGGGGACGAGTATTCCTACCTTGCCTCTTGAGTTGATTCCGTAGATATTCCGGGCGAATCGCAGGTGCCCTCGGGCTTCAGCCCATCGGCCGGGGGTCTTTTTTCCGGAGATATGATCCTTGCCTTTGAAACCGAAATCGAGCAGTTGGTGACAGCCGAAGCACTGGGGGCTCCACGCGCTGTGACACGAATCGCAATCCATCCGCTCGTGGCCGCGAATGCGGTGAGCGTTCTTCTTGCCGGTGATCACGGTGACCGGATGTTCCTTGCCGTCGAGCTTGCCGGTAAGAACAAATCCTTTCTCAGTCTTCCTCACATGGGGCAGCGGTTGTCCTTTGGAGGTCTGGAGGATGATCGAACCGTCCGGCGGCTTCACATGCGGCGAACTACGGATCAGCGCCTGGACCAGAGGATCCTCTTTCTTCACTTCCATTGTCTTTGGAGGCGCGGCATATGTGCCGTGGCAGTCTTCGCACCTGATCTCTATCTGATCTTTCATGTGACCGTAGATTTTGCCGTCTCCCATTGTGTCCCGGCCTGTGTGGCAGTCAATACACGCCATGCCCTTTTCATGGTGAATGTCAGGGACAAGGTTGAGCACGAATCTGCCGTCGCTCAGTGTCCGGTCGTTGAGCCCGCCACGCACAAAGGGAGTTCCGTACTGGGCGCTCTCCATCTGTCCGTGATAGTTTAAGCCTACCCGAGCGCTCCTGTTGTGGCATGCTCTGCATCGTTCATCCGGAATGAGATTGGTAATAGTGTGGGTTGTGGGGTGGCCTGTTTCTTCTCGATTTATGGTCGGATCACCACCTCGATACTTCCCATCTTTTCCATAGGGGGCATGACATGCGGGGCATCCCTGCAGGCGCCCCATGGTCTTTCTGTGTCTGGGACTCCACAAGTGGCAAGCTGCGCAGAATTTCCTGAAATGGCTTTCGGAAAGATTGAATTGGCCCCCGGTGGAATATTCTTCCGGGATGGCTCGCAGCCTGGTCTTTCCATCGGAGACCGATCTGATCGCGAACTTTGGACTGCTGTCTTTTTCCAGGCCCCACTGGAACCTGAGTACACTAATTATGCCGGCGTTTGTGGCCATAAGGGATCTTGGAACAGTGTCAACTCGATTCAAGATCGGATGTTCTCTATCCGAGTGGCAGGCCCCCGCTGCGGGTTTCCTGCCACCACAGCTCACCGGGGCCAGGTCGAGCCGCGCGGGATTGCGACCGCCGCGCAGGCCCACGTGCGCGCCCTTGACCGTGAGGTCGGGACCGTTTCCTCCATGACAACTCACGCAGCCGAACACTGCATTGGGATGTGACGCGGAAAGGTCTTCGATCCCAAAGTGGCAAGTCATGCAACGTTCGGGCCCCGTCTTTCCGCCAAACGCACGGATTTCAATTACTTGGGGATCTCGATTTCTGAGAGACTCCAGTTCCGACGAGATTGCTTTGATCTTTTCAAGCGCCTTGGTCTTGGCCAGTTGGGTTTCCAGACGCTGTACAGCGAGGTCAATACCTTTGCGTTGATAGGTCTTCCATTCGGGCGAACGTGAACGGTACTCTACCAGGATCAAGGCAGCCACCAATGCCGAGGCAGCCACCAGTACAGATACCTCGAAAGCGCGGGCATGGATCGTCATAGGACGTATCCCCAGACGGTTAGAGCCACCGCGATCACGCAGATCCCGAGAAACAGAGATGTTAAGGCATTCTTGGCAATGGAGGTGTTTCGCGGGAAGAACGGAACAAAGGCCACTATCAACAGCATGGCCGCAGGTATGACTATCCCGGCAATCAGAGCGGAAATGTGAAGAAGCATGAATTGGATGCCCACAAAGATCCAGGGCGCCTTGATGTCCTCCGAAGGCATGCCGACCATATCCGCGGGGCCGTTCAGCGGCGCGTCTACCAGGCCGGCAAGCAGGCACACTGCGGCAAAGCTTGTTATTGCAGCAAGCCCTTCCTTGCGAACAAGATCAGGATCGCTTCTTGTTCTCATCTCTTGTCGCCCACTACTTTCACGAATCCTGGTAGCGGGTTATCATGTAATGATCCCACTGCTCTACGAACTCCGTCACCACGGTTTTCAGCGGATCTCCCGTCGACTCGGCCTCTCTCCCGAGCATGGCCCAAAGCCTGTCGAGTTTAGGAAAGACATCTTCAGTGAGTGTCAACACAAGCGTGTTGCCGCAGGAGCAATGGCGGTACATCATGGTGAAAGGCTTTTTCATAACATCTGCGCAATCTTCCATCATATGAGCCTTAGGGTAGGTGTGACGCACATAAGAGGACAATCGGCGGTAGGAGCGCCCACACACCCGACATTCCTTGGGAAATAGCTTGTCGTTTTCCTCCAGAGAGGCCAGCAGCTTCAGGAATTCGAGAAAACGCGCATGATATTGAACATCATCACATCTTTGAGATGAGCCGCGATACACCATTGGCTCTCCGTAAACTCAGGGAATTCAGTGGGCCGACGCTCAAGTTCCTGCGTGGCCCCTTGCTCACATGTCCGCCGGGAACAGCAAGGACTTTCGGATTCTCGGGCCGTTCACTTTAACACTGGACAACCCCTGGATACCCCAGCAAACAACAGACCGTAATTCAACCATATTAGCACATCTCGTCAAGATGTCACGAACTCTCAAAGTGCAAATACCACCCGGGCGCTAATCCTTGACAACTCGGAAGCCGACAGTGCGGTAATACCCTTTGGGCGAAGCTTTGTGACGATTGGCCACTCGCCTGGACGATTCGGGCGAGGCCCACGAGCCGCCCCTGATGACCTTTGTTTCCCCGAGAGCGGGCCCAACGGGATTGGATTCGGGGCTGTTCTTGTAGAAGTCCGCCGCGTACCAGTCCGAACACCAGTCCCACACATTGCCGATCATTCCCGTGACCCCGCGGACACCGGGAGTGGCCATTCTCACATTGGCACTTTCTTTGCGGGAAAGTACGGAAAGGAAATCACCAGGGGGATAGGGTGTGGTCAGTGCGGCCGCCTTCTCCCATTCAGCCGCAGAGGGAAGGCGCGCCCCGGCCCACATGGCGTAATCAGCGGCCCCGGTCCACGAAACGCATACCATGGGCTTGTCCGAACAGCCCTTCTTGGGACGAAACGCCTTGCCGACAAGGTGTATCGGGCAGTGGGGGTAATCCAGCTTCGCTCTGTCAAACCCGTCTTTGGTTCTGTTCCCTTTGGCGTTCAAGAAATCACAATATTGTTGGACGGTTACTTCATGCTTGGAAACATGGAAATCCTTGACGAATACGCGGTGGCGGGGGTGTTCATCAATCCTTCCCTCTCCCTCCGGACTCCCCATGTCAAAGGGACCCGCCGGGATATGAACCATACCCCGATATTTGCCGCTGCCCGGTCTCAGACCTGCGCCGTCCGCCGCGGGCGTCGGGATATCGGGCTTCTCAACTCGTACACCCGTCGGAGGCAACGGCGCGCCCAACCCGTTCGGGCACCGGGGCAATGTAGGACAGTCGGGATCGGCAGCGGCAGGCCTCTCGCCCGCGGCGACGGGCCCCGCGTTCTTTGATGCGGCAAAGCAGTCCACAGCCATGACCGGACCGATTACGCACAACATTGCCACGAATGCCATGCGCAGAGTCCGCATCACAGCACTCCATTGCGCGCAGTGTGACATGTCATTTCCAAGTTGCTGATTCATCGTTCCCAAGCTGCTCGATCTACTCGCTATGGTTCGACCGGGACACCGGAAATACACCGCCCAGCCGTGCTACTATGATGAAGCGCGTCAGCCGCGTAGTCAAGGCCCCATTGATCGAAGAGGTGTGGAACTACCATAGTGGTAGCCAAAGAAAATATCCGATTACTCTATGCCCTCGCGATGCTCCACTTTGCTCCTGTTTTGTGGCAGGATCAGTTGACCGATAAAACGGAAAATGGGCCTGCGCGTGAATCACGAACTTATCAGGAAAATCGGGCGAGTCATCGCTGAAAAGGTGCTTCCACAACTTGCCGGGGAAATCATCGGCTTTGAGAAGGCCGAAGAGCCGGACCTTGACAAGGCTTACCGGATGGCTGTTCAGGCTGTGGTGGAAACTCTGCTCGCCCCCGGACGGCATGTCGAGCGCGCCGCGGCCGACTCACCACAGCGCGCGATTGATCCAATCGTTCTCGGGGAGATCGGTCTGCTTTCGCCGGAAGAGGTCGGCTCACTGTACGAGTACCTCCGAGGGTTCAAGCTGAAGAACGGACCGGGAACCCGGCCGGAACTGGTCCCCAGCGTGTGCGGTAAGCGGAATCAGGGGCTGTTCTACACGCCGGACCTGATTGTGACCCATATCGTGAGTCGAGCATTGGATGCGCTCGAAATATCAAATCCCGTGGACTATTTGCGCGTCCGTATCCTCGATCCTGCCGTGGGAACCGGGATCTTTCTGGCCGAGGCATTGGATCAGGTTTCCTCGCGCGTGCTCTCTTTGAGCGCACCAGGAGAGATCGCGTCCCCACGTACGAAGGAGGAGATCGGGCCGCGGATGAAAGCCGAACCCGGGCGGGCCGGAACCGACTTCCAACCTGACGAGCAAACAGCCGTCAGGATTCATGTCCTCGAGCACTGCCTTTACGGGGTGGACCTGGATCCCATTGCCGTAGCGATCGCCCGCTCTGTTCTCTTGAACCGGGTAATGGGGGATGAATCAAGTGTCGTTCCCCGGATCCAACCCAAGGTTCGGGTAGGGAACGCTCTTATGGGCACAGGACGCGCAGATCCGACGGGCCTGTCAAGAGGGGAAGAGGACCGCAAACACGCTGCACTATACTCTGGCAAACGCTCTGAGATCGCCAACCCCGGGCAATGGTCCGAATCAAACAAAATACTTCACTGGCCCTTGGAATTCCCTGAGATCTTTTCTCGGAATCGGCCCGGTTTTGATCTGGTCATCGGAAATCCTCCGTATGAGATCGTTTCAGTAAAGGAATCCGGAATCCAGGAGCGGCGACGGGAACAGGCATACTACAGAAAGGTCCACAAGACCTGTCATGGGAAGATCAACACGTATCGCCTTATGCTGGAGCGGGGCCTGGATTTACTGAGAGACCGCGGTACGCTTGGGTTCATAGTGCCCGCTACCCTGTTGGCTGATTCCACTGCCCGCAAGCTCAGGGAAATGATACTGAGACGATCGCAGGTTTTGGACGCGGTAGTCATACCTGAGAAGGCCAGAGTCTTTGAGGGAGTCACGCAGGCTTATTTGATTCTGCTCACTCGAAAGGGAAAGCCTACGGATAGCATGGCGCCGGTGGTTTGGGACGGTCGAGGAGCCATTCCAGTGCATAGCGGTATAGAGGTCGGTCGTCGGTTGATCGAGCGCATGGACAACAGGATACCGACCCTGGGTTCCTCTGAGGAAAAGGCTCTCCTGGAATCCTTGACGCTTCACCCACCCCTAGGCGGAGATTCACAAAGCCCAGGCGTAGCGCGCGTTCACCAGGGAGAGATCAACCTTACGGTACACCGGGAATTCATAACCGAGCAACGAACCGCATTCCCCCTTGTCAGGGGCGAGCACGTTTTCCCGTTCAATCTGATGCATCCGTCGTCGAGGCACGACCGGTTGGACTGGGTTGTGCCGGCTTTTGCGGAACAAGCGCACGCCGGAGCACAGGTTGAGATGAATCTTGGCGCCAAATCAGGGGTACGGTCCGGAACCGGCTCAAGAGGGCGACCGTGGGAGGAAAAGCGTATCGTCCTGGGCCGCGTGGTGAACATGGACACTTATCGAAGGCTCAAGGCAGCCGCTGTTCCTTCAGGTTTCTTCCTGGGAGACATGACAAACTTCCTGACTGATATCAATGTTCCTTTCAACTATTTGCTCGGTCTGCTCAACTCGTCTCTCCTGAATTGGCGTATCAAGCTCACCAGCACCAACAATTACCTTTCCGCGGCGGAGATCCTGGCGCTTCCCATGCCTCGACCGCGGCGCGAAGGCGCCGTGAGCCCGGAATCAGGGGGCGCGCGAGAAAGATTCAATGGGCTGGCCGACACCCCGCAGACTGTGGGAGGTTGCGTACAGAGCCTAAGACAAGCTCTGGGCGCCGCGCGAGAAGAGGAGTTCTCGGGACTCCTCTCCATGATGGTAGAATGGACCGTGGAATCCATAGTGGATGATTGCCGCATTAGGAATGGCAACCCGGACCCGGACTTTTGTAGACTCCTGGACGCGGCGGTTTTGTTGCTCTATGGGGTGGAAGACTGGTCCGTTGTTTTGGACAAGTAGCGCGGAATAGCCTTTCAAGCGCGTCAATCGCGGGACGCCCTTAAAAATCTCGATTCAACAACTGGTAGTTATATAGCGCTTCTCAGAAATAACGTCGGATTCCCAGAAACGAGGCCCTTTCGTCTCGATAGAGATTGCTTCGTTGCGAGCGTAGCGAAGCAATCCCTTTTGCGCCCTCGCAACGACACTTTACCTTCCCGTCATTGCGAGGAGTGAAACGACGTGGCAATCTCGATATCCGTGAGAACTTTCGGAGGAATCTGAAACTACTTACGAGAGCCACCATAGCATGAAAACTCCGGCCCCAAGCCGGCTCGGAGTCCCGAAGGGACGACAGATCGCGAGTGCGTAATGGTTCTGTCGTCCCTTCGGGACTCAGGTGTTCTGCAATGGCCCTTACCCGGCGATGAATCCCCGGGCTACTTTCTGACGCCCCTTCAGGGCTACGGTCTTTCGAGAAAGAAGCGAGAAAGAAGGGGCACGCCAATGAGTCAATCCGTGATTACTTTTGAGAACCGATATAGCCTCGACGTATCAAATCGTAACAGTGTTCGTATTCCTCCCCTGCCCGAGGTCAACTGAGGTTTCTAAGGGCGTCCCCCCTTTTCTGCTCTTCTGGTTGCCCTCGTGGCGCTTTTTGTCTTGCATTCATGAAACGAGCATGCCACTATGCACGTTTAATTCGCACATCCCCTTTTGTCGGGTCGTCCCGTAAAAAGGACGTCGGCGGGGATGGAGGACTAACCCGAAAAGGAGAGAAAGAAAGTGTCAAATGTCACGATGAAGCAGTTGCTCGAGGCAGGTGTGCATTTCGGTCATCAAACTCGGCGATGGAACCCGAAAATGAAAGAGTACATTTTTGGGGCTCGCAACGGCATCTACATCATTGATCTTCAGAAGACGGTGAGATTGTTCAGAGTCGCATACAGCTTTGTCAGGGAGACCGTGGCATCCGGGCAGGGTGTGCTGTTTGTGGGAACCAAGAAACAAGCGCAGGATTCCATCTATGAGGAGGCGAGCCGCTGCGGGCAATTCTACGTGAACCAGCGTTGGCTCGGGGGAATGCTCACCAATTTCAGTACCATCAAGAAGAGCATAGATCGCCTCAACGAAATTGCGGGTATCCTGGAGAACCCCGAGGAGACCAACTTGACCAAGAGGGAGCTTGTCGGGTTGGGCCGCGTGCATGATAAGCTCTACAAGAATCTTTCCGGTATTCGCGAAATGCGAAAGCCACCGGGCGCTGTATTTATCGTGGATCCCAAGAAGGAAAACATCGGAGTCAAAGAGGCCAACAAACTGGGGATACCCATCGTGGCCATTGTGGACTCCAACTGCGATCCGGACGAAATTGACTACGTAATACCAGGTAATGACGACGCAATTCGTGCCATTCGCCTCTTTTCCGCCCGGGTCGCGGACGCGTGCGTGGAAGGACAAGAGATGTACGAGGCCTCGTTGAAAGAAGACCTTGAAGTAAAGATGGCGGCCGAAGGCGCGGCTGAGGCTCCAGAGGTCCAGGCGCAGACTGAGGGGTCGGTGGAGGTGGTTACACGGGAAGAGGCCGAAGCCACCGAAGCTGAAGCCCCGGAAGAGCCCCCTGTCGAAACATCTGACAGAGCATCAGTAGAAGCTCCGGAGGAAGCGCCGGCCCAGGAAAGTGACGAACAGCCCGTCGCGGAGACTGAGGAATCCCCCGTAGACGCGTCAGCCGACGCTCCGGCCGAAGACCCGGGAACGGGCGAGGTTGAAGCGCAGAAAAGTGAAGATCCGGAAAAACAACCGGACCAATCCTGAACTTGAAGGGAATGAGACACACTGACCGGCGATAGGAGACTGCCGATGGAAATAACGGCGAAAATGGTGAAGGATCTGAGGGACAAAACAGGCCTTGGAATGATGGACTGCAAGAACGCACTCGTAGAAACAAAGGGAGATACTGAAAAGGCAGTGGACTATCTTCGAAAGAAAGGGGCGCTCAAAGCAGCCAAACGGGAAGGCCGAGCCACCGCGGAAGGTCGTGTTGGATCGTACATTCATATGACCGGAAAAATCGGCGTGATGGTGGAACTCAACTGCGAAAGCGATTTCGTGGCCAAGACCGACGAATTCGTCGAACTGGTCAAGGATCTGTGTATGCACGTTGCCGCATCCGCCCCCGCTTGGGTTTCGGCCGAAGATGTTCCCGAAGATGTCATTGCCAAGGAGAAGGACATCTACATGACGCAGGCCAAGGAAGCAGGCAAGCCTGAAAAGATTCTTGAAAAGATCGCAGATGGAAAGCTGAAAAAGTTCTTCTCGGAGAATTGCTTCCTGGAACAGCCTTTTGTCAAGGACACGGACAAAACCATAGACCAGCTGGTCAAGGAAAAAATCGCAAAGCTGGGCGAGAATATGACCGTGAGCCGCTTTGTCCGCTTTGAGGTCGGAAAACAATGACTCTCCGCCCCACTTGAGGCTCTGGGAATATCCGACGATTGTGTCCCGCAGGCCGGTCGAATTCTTCCCATGCCTCAAAATGGAGGCACAATGAAACACAAGAACGGCCGCGGGCCTGGTGGGTTACGGCCGTACGGCGCGGAGCATGCGTCGCCTTCTTGGATAGTGGGTCTGATACCAATGCGCAATCAAGAGAGTGAGATCGGTTTCTTGGGTGCCACTGCTGGCTTGCCCAGCAGTGCTCTTTATCACTTGTTTGAACGCGCATTGGTATGAGGCGGCATTCGCCGGACTTGCCAACGCATCCATTTTCATGAGAACTTTGTTGACGCGACCAACAGCCCCAGAGCCACGAGGATAGGACATGTCCCCAGGGTACCGCCGCGCACTGCTCAAGATCTCAGGGGAAGCCCTGGCAGGTGGTAAACCCCACCCTTGGGATCCCGAAAAGACTTTGTGGATTGCTGAACAGATCGCCCTGGCACGGGCGGACGGCCGCGATCTGGGGGTGGTGATCGGCGCCGGCAACATACTACGCGGGAAGGACGCCGAGTCTCTGAGGGTCCCACATCTGGTGGGAGACCAGATCGGCATGATAGCAACGGTCTTGAACGCCATGACATTGGTCTCTGTCCTGGAATCGTTGGGAGTGCCGGCACGAACACTGTCCGCATTTCCGGTAGGCTGTTTCGTGGAACCGTTTGAAAACCGCAAGGCCTTGGGTTATCTTGATCAAGGGAATGTGTTGGTCTTCGCGGGAGGCACAGGCAACCCCTGTTTCACTACCGACTCGGCCGCGGCGCTCCGAGCCGTGGAGATCCAGGCCGAGGTCTTGGTCAAGTGCACCCAGGTGAACGGTGTTTATGACAAGGACCCAAAGGAACACTCGGACGCTGTGTTCTTTGAATCCATAAGCCCGGCGGAGGTGCTGGAACGGCGTCTTGAAGTAATCGATGCCTCGGCTGTGGATATCCTGGGCAGGAACAGAATACCGGCTATTGTTCTCAACCTCCACCAGGAAGGCAATATTCGCAGGGCTCTCGCGGGCGAGAAGGTCGGGACAACAATACAGTAGCTTAAGGAAAACCGAGCCGGGAACCCAGCCGGGTTCTGTATGGGTACCCTGAACCGGGGTCGGCAAGGAATCCTGAACGAGGAAGTCTTCCAAAGGTTTCCGGGGAGGAAGCTGTGATCGACGAAGTGCACGATGAAATGAAGGCCGGGATGGACAAGGCAGTCAAGGCCTTACAGAGGGATCTCCAGAGAGTCCGAACAGGCAGGGCTTCCTTGGCTCTGTTGGACGGCATAATGGTGGATTACTATGGAACTCCGACTCCCATAAACCAATTGGCTACCCTTTCCATTCCAGAGGCTCGACAGATCTTAATACAGCCCTGGGATTCCCAGGGGCTCCCGGAAATCGAGAGGGCGATTCTCAAATCGGAGCTGGGCCTCAATCCCATGAACGACGGCAAGATTATTCGGATCGTGCTTCCGTCGCTGACCGCTGAACGGCGTAAGGAATTGGTGAAGATCGTCAGGAAGATGGGTGAGGATTTCAAAGTGCAGGTGCGCAATCACAGACGAGACGCCAACGACATGGCAAAGGAACTCAAAAAGGAGAAAGAGATCTCCGAAGACGAAATGCACAAGGGACAAGACAGGGTGCAAAAGACTACGGACGAGTTCATCGCCAAAGTGGACGCGGTAATGGAAGACAAAGAGGCGGAAATTATGGAAATTTGATTTGCTGTTGCGGAATATGCTCGATTTTGTGGCTTCTTGCGAACATTTGGTCGAACGGTCCCACCAGTTCCATTAACTTGCTGATCTGCCGGAGTATCCAGATAGAGCCATAGCGATCCGGGTTTGGAATCCCGTCAAACCCTGTCCATGTTCAGGAGAACCCTTTTGGACTCACCTTCAGATAGACCTCCGGATTGGCCTGGTCACGTTGCAATAATCATGGACGGCAACGGCCGGTGGGCCAAGAGTCGCAGCATGCCGCGTCTCGAAGGCCATCGGCAGGGGGCCAAAGCCGTGAGAAGGGTCGTGGAATTCAGTCGGCGAAACAGTATAGAAGTCCTGACGTTGTACGCGTTTTCCACGGAGAATTGGAAAAGGCCCGGCAAAGAAGTGTCAGGTCTAATGACGCTTCTGTCTCAATACCTTGATTCAGAGCTGGAAGAAATCCATAAAAACGACATCCGCGTGAGGACCATCGGCGATCTGAGCAAGCTTCCGGCCCGCCTGGCAAAAAAGATAGACGCTGCCAAGGAAATCACGGCCGAAAACAAGTCCATGACCCTCAATATTGCTCTTTCCTACGGTGGACGGCAGGACATACTCTCGGCCGCGCTCAAGATGGCCGAAGCCCTCAGAAACGGGAGATTGGCCGACGCGGATGTTAACGAAGAAACTTTCTCGGGTTTTCTCGATACAGCCGATCTGCCTGATCCCGATCTCCTCATACGCACGGGCGGAGAGGTCCGTATGAGCAATTTTCTTCTATGGCAGTCCGCGTACACCGAGTTTTACTTTACGTCCACCCTGTGGCCTGATTTCCAGGACCAGGACTTCAGGGACGCTGTGGACACCTATTGCTCGCGGCAGCGACGATACGGCATGATCTCCGAACAGGTAGTGGCCAAGGAGTCAGATCAGCAATGATGAGAGACCGACTCATAACAGCGGCCGTGCTCGCTGCGATAATTCTCCCGCTCCTGTTTTGGGGCAGAACCGCGGGCATCGCGATTCTGGTTGCAATGGCGTGTACACTGGCCCTGTGGGAGCTGTGCACAAACATGCCGGGGCTGAAGGGCTCGCACAGTGTGTGGCTTGCTATTGGTTTGGGCCTCGTGATTGTGGCCCTGTTCTACCTATTGCCGTTCACAAGTCTGCTGCTGGTGCCGGCTTTGCTGCCGCTTGTCGTGCTGATCATTCACCTGCTGTTGTATGATGTGATTGAGAACACCGTAGAATCCGCATCACAGATGGTGTTCGCTCTAGGCTACGTGGTCGTCCCCCTATGCCATGCCATCCTGATGCGCCGCCTGGATATGGGCGTCACATTGGTGTTGTACATACTCATAGTGGTTTGTCTGGGTGACACAGGGGCCTACTTCAGCGGAAAATACCTCGGCAAACACCCGCTGGCGCCGAAGATCAGTCCCTCAAAGACTGTGGAAGGACTTGGGGGCGTTGTCGCGGGAGGCCTCCTGGGTATGGTCTTTATGAAAACGGTTGTGCCGGACCTGCCCGGGTACGAGGTCCTACTGCCCCTGACCTTGGCCCTGGTGGTCGCGGGACCGGTGGGTGACCTGATCGCGTCCGCACTCAAGAGGCGACTGGAAATCAAGGATTTCGGCACGGCCATCCGCGGGCACGGAGGCCTGATGGATCGGGCTGACAGCCTTATAGTCGCTTTTCCAACAGGTTACTATTTCCTGATTCTTACCGGACACTTCATCCCGAAATGAAAAGCATATCCATCCTCGGTTCAACGGGATCCATAGGATCACAGACTCTCGACATAGTGCGCCTCCATCCGGACTTGTTTCGGGTTGAGGCCCTGGCCGCGGGAACCAGTGTAGATTTGCTGGAACGACAGGTGAGGGAGTTTCGACCCACTGTGGTCTCGTGCGCGGGCGAGGACGCTGCCCTCCAATTGGGGAAGCGACTGACCGACTATGGAGACCCTGTTTCGATCCATCATTCGGACAAGGGACTGGAAACAGTCGCCACGGCTCCGGAAACCCAACTCGTGGTCGGGGGCCTGCCCGGAAGCGCGGGACTCGCGTCAACATTCGCGGCGGTCAAGTCCGGTAAAGACGTAGCGCTCGCAACCAAGGAAGTCCTGGTGATGGCGGGCGCTCTCTTTATGGAAACCGTAGCGCGCTCTAAAGTGAACCTTTTGCCCGTGGATTCGGAACAGTCCGCGATATTTCAATGCCTCCAGGGAAACAGAGACGCTAATGTCAAAAGGATAATCCTGACCGCATCAGGAGGCCCTTTCCGTGATATGTCCGAATCCGACATGGCTCGTGTTACCCGGGATCAAGCGTTAGCCCACCCTCGCTGGAAGATGGGCCCCAAAGTCACTGTGGATTCAGCCACCCTCATGAACAAAGGCCTGGAAGTGATCGAGGCCAGATGGCTCTTTGATGTGCCGGCCTCCCGAATAGAAGTGGTGATCCACCCACAGAGCATCGTTCATTCAATGGTCGAGTTTGATGACGGATCCATTATGGCTCAGCTCGGGGCCACTGACATGCGAATTCCCATCAGCTATGCAATGGCCTACCCCGATCGCATAGAATCAGGAACCGATCCCATCAGTTTTCCTGAATTGGGTTCCCTCGATTTCCAGGAACCCGAAATGAAAAAATTCCCGCTCCTCAAAGCCGCCTACGACTGCCTCAAAACAGATGAAAACGCAGCCCCCATCATCCTCAACGCAGCGGATGAGGTCGCGGTGGAACTGTTCCTCACCCAAAAGATCCCCTTCAATGACATTCCCCGTATAGTCCTGGAAGCATTGAACAAAATTGTCGGCACCCCGGTTCATACGTTGGAAGAGATCGTGAACCTTCATGAAGAAGTGGTCCAAAGAATCAAGCGGGACTGGCGAAGGTGATCGAAGACGCCGTCATTGTGTGCCTCAGTTTAACTCTCATAATAACCATCGGTTATCTTCAGTTGTTACGAAATTACTTGATTTTTTCAGCCTACCCTAATATGCAGTGAAATCAATCGCTCCAGCAACACCCTTGGAGCGTTGAGGGAGGCAATAACAACATGTCACGGAGATCAGTATCGCCTTTGGTTTTTGTTTTGGCCACGTTGATTCTCTTCCCGATCCAGGCGTTCAGCCAGGGGGAGGTGCTGGAATTCTACTGCCAATCTTGTGGATACCGTGCTCAGTTTGTCCAGGGATCGGACGCGTCGGATATGGCAAAGAATGTCCAGCACATAGTCGTCGTGTGCGAGCGGACGGGTCAGATAAGAAATGTGAAGATACCCCTTGATCCCACGTCGCGAGTAATCAACGAGCCGTTGGCTGCAAAGCAGTTGGGGTCGGGTAGCTCGAAGCTTCTCGGTATCAGACTTCCCAAGTTTGTCGTTCCGGGCAACACGTGCGTTTTGTTCCCGGTAGCGGCCTATCTGGATGCCAATATCTGTCCGGTGGACGGACAACCGGGCTTTCAGGCCGCTATCGTCGGTTCTTACTAGACTGCACGACGGAAATGCGCGGGCGGTCTACCTAGCTCCCCCTGATACCAACTTACATGCCTGAAAACACAGGCACAACGAAACATAAAAGTCCTTTCCACTGTTCGGTAGTCCGTGGCTTCGCCTCGGACAGGCGTGTAAAGAGCGCGCACGCTGCGCAATAATTTGGAGGGGAGACTCATCTCCCCTCCAAGCCCAATGCTGTTGACTTAAGGAGAACTGGCTGTTTTTCATGGATAATAACTTAGAAATACTTGATATTTCCATTGACATTGGACTCCTTTCGCGCGATAAATATGTTCATAACAAACGGTTAGGAGGCT